>OLPX01000405.1_pt1 | contig 41595 bp, 40 predicted proteins | sample 1672491 | NCBI WGS metagenome assembly OLPX01 (sample SAMEA3136692, study PRJEB25190) | human gut metagenome | biome: human gut; feature: human-associated habitat; material: faeces | place: Austria | collected 2013
CATCCATCACCATCTCCATCATGCCCACCTGCTCGTCGTACACAGACGGGTCTGTCTCCGATTTCACTTCATCTTCGCAAATGTGATATACATTTAGTCCCAACTGGACTCCTGCCAAAGGACCTGCGTAAGTAGGATCACCTGCGGTAACGGTTTCTGCGGCCAGGCCGGCAGCTTCCGCTTCTGCAGCTCCCAGGAGAACTACAACGTTCTCCGGTCCGTACTCCTCACTTAACTTTAAAACCCTTTTCTGGTTTTCCAGATCCATGGCACCTGCGGACGTTCAGACGAAGCATTCCGTCGAGGAGTATGCAATCTTTGCGCCGGCTGTCCTGGCGCACTCTTCGATGGCCGGTCCCGGCACGCCGTCGCGGTCACCGATGATGATGGCGTACTTATCCTTTAAAATTGCCATGCGTTTCCCTCCTATTCCTCATTTTTATACATAAGCCGTCTGGCGGCTATGCAGCGCACTTCACTCCCGCCCTCAGGCGTAGGTTTTGATCATTTCCTCGCATGCCTCCGGCGTGGCTTCGTCCTTCACCCTGGAATCGATCATCACTCCGTCCTTGTAGACGGCGATCACGGGAAGTCCCAGCACCTTCTGGGAGATCGCAAGGCGTCTGGCCTTGGTCGTATTCAGGGAGCAGAACTTCACGGTCTGCCCGTAGATTTCCTCAAAGCCGTGGATGTGAGGCATAAGGGCCGCGCAGGGCACGCACCCGTCGCCGTAAAAGTCCACCAGAACATATCCCTGTACATTCAGCACTTCCTCATCAAAGTTTTCCTTCGTCAAATCGACCACTGTCGCATCCTCCTTTCGGATTCGTGTACCGCTTTATGTAATCGCGATTACTTTTGTCTGTATTATATAATAGTTCCTGTGTATAAGCAAGTCCTTCTGTACTTTTTTGTCATATGCCGCGCTATTCCAGCTCCGACACATAGCGCTCCGCCCGGCTGGCCGCAATGGCTCCGTCCGCCGCCGCGGTGACGACCTGGCGCAGTGATTTCACCCGCAGATCCCCGGCCGCGTAGACGCCGGGAAGGTTGGTTTGCATGTCCTCGTCCGTACGGATGTAACCGTTCTCCATCTCAAGCCCCGCATCCGCAAACAGCTCCGTGTTGGGCAGATAGCCGATGAAGCCGAAAAGGCCGAACATCCCGTCCTCCGGATCCGCCAAAACCTCGGTCAGCTCCCCTGTTTTCACATTCCGCACCACCATGCGGTCCAGGATGCCGTCGCCGCTCACCTCGTCCACAACGGAGTCCCACATAAAATGGAGCTTTTCGTTCCGGAACGCTTTCTCCTGGATGGAAACGGCCGCCCGCAGCTGGTCCCGGCGGTGAATCACCGTTACCTTTCTGGCAAATTTGGTCAGATACATGGCCTCCTCCACCGCGGAGTCGCCGCCTCCCACCACAAAGACCTCCATGCCCTCGTAAAAATTGGCGTCGCAGGTGGCGCAGAAGGATATGCCCTTGCCGAGAAATTCCCGCTCGTTCTTACAGCCAATGGGCCTGGGGTGGGCCCCGGTGGCGAGGATCACGGTTTTGCCCTCGTACACATTTCCCCGGGTGTCGGTCAGGCGCTTCACCGGTCCGGAAAGTTCCGCCCTGGCGATGGTGGCGCCGGCCCGGTGGACGCCAAACTTCTCCGCCTGCCTGGTCATGCGGGCGGTCAGGGTGGCGCCGGATTCCTCCTGGTCCACCATCTGTCCCGGATAATTTTCGATTTCCGAGGTGATGGCGATCTGCCCGCCGTCCTGGCCCCGCTCAATCAAAAGGGTGTTCAGGCGGTATCTGCCGCCGTAAAGTCCCGCCGCAAGGCCCGCAGGTCCGGCGCCCAGGATGATCAAATCATAAATCATTTCCATTTCAATGCCTCCACAAAAACGGATGTGCCCGCGCCCCGGCTGTCTGCGGCCGGGCGCCGGATTCCGCTGATATCGTAAAACAGAAACCCATCCGCCGGGATCACGGCGTTTTCTCACGCCTCACGGCAGCACTCCAGCAGCCCTCCCAGAAACCGGCGCACCCGCACGTTTCCGTGCTGCTCGCTCCTGCCCCGGATATAGTTCATCTCCCGGCGGACCTGCTCGGAGCTGTACAGACGGGCCGCGTACTCGTTGAATACCGGGTCCGCGTAATCCTCCAATCCCCGGACGGCCAGATTGGCCATGCCGGCGGCGGCTGTCCTGCGGATGCGCTGCTCCACACTTTTGGGATTTTCTCCCATTCTGGCGCAGAGTTCCCGGATCGTGACGTCCCGCAGTTCAATGTCCTTCTCAATCAGATAGCGGACAATTCCCAGTATATCCCGGCTTCCGCAGTCGTTCAGCACTCCCAGCTCCTGGAGAATTCCCCGCAGCCTTCTGGTCGGCGGCCCGGGATCGGCGGCCGCAGCCCCCTGAGAGCCTGGGGCGCCGTTTTGCGTCTCCATCTCACCGGCGCCGCGCCCGGCTTTGCCCAAAAGCCATTTCATGGCCCGGGCCATCTCCAGATTGGACAGCACGTTGCGCACTTCAATCTCATTTAAAGGCTTGTGGATCATAAGCTCGACGCCCTTCTCGTAGGCCTGCCGCAGGGTTTGGGGGTGGCCGGCCTGGGACAATGCCACCACCGCAGTCTCCGGCATCACCGCCCTCACCTTTTCAATGTAGACCATGGATTTAGGGGTGCAGAATTCCAGGTCCGCCAAAACCACGTCCGGCCCTACCTCCTGCACTCTTACATACGCTTCCTCCCACCTGGGCGAAGCGCCCACCACAATCCCCAGATTTCCCGCCTCGATCATATTTCTTAATTCCGACCGCGACGTCCTGTCGCAGTCCACAATAAAAATCTTCATACTATTGTTTTTTCCGGCAGACATCTTTGATATTTTTCCACAGCATGAACACGATCAGAACGGCTCCCACATATCCGTTGAGCACGTAAATCACATTGACCAGGACCCGGAAGGGGAGGAAGAGTCCCACGAATAATCCCAGAAGTCCGAGAGCCACGGTCAGAATCCTGAACCGGTTCGTTCCCTCTTTGGCGAACCTGGCGCAGGGATTATAGAGAAGCGGCACCGCGGTGGTATAGATTCCCGCAAACACCACGATGGCGAAAATGGAGGCAAAGGGCCGCCAGATCCGCTCCGCCAGGATCAGGTTGGGGATGTTGGCGTTCCACACAAAAATGCCCTGTAAGCTGATCCCCGGCGTGTTGATATTGGCAATCTGCGCAAGCATGATCAGGATGATGGCCGCGCACACCGCCACAGTTCCGCCGTAAATGCCGTATTCCACATCTTTCTTTTTATTGTTGGCCCCCAGTGCGGCCGTAAAGCTGGCAAACCACAGGAGGACAAAGCCGGCGTAGGACAGACCGGAGATCACCCAGTTCGGCCCGGCGTTCTTGATCGTCTCGCCGCCCGCCTGGGCGAAAGCGCCCGTTTTGATGATTTCCAGTCCGGCGCCCACGCTGCCCGCGTCCCGGGCGAGGGTGATGACGCCGATGCCGATACAGAGCACGACAATGGCCGGTCCCACGATGCCGATCTTGTCCACCATGGAATTTAATCCGCCCACAACCGTCAGGATGGTGAGCGCGGTCAGAACCGTGCCGCCCACCCACAGGGGAAGGCCGTACTGCTGGTTAAACGTGGAGGCCGCGCCTCCCACCATCACGAAAAACGACATATAGCAGAAAATGGTAGAATAGTAATCCATCAGGGTTCCGATGTATTTACCGCAATAAAACCTGTAGACGTCATTTCCCCGCTCAAAATGCTCCTCCGCCCCGGCTTTGGCAAAATTGTAATTGTAGTAGATAAAGCAGGCTGCGAACAGAAGAACGGTCAGAATTCCCTCCACCCCATACGCGGTAAAGTATTGGACAATTTCCTGTCCGGTAGCAAAGCCGGAACCGATGGTAAACGCGATAACCGCGCCCGCAAGTATGAGCACCCGGTTCCAGCTGACTTTTTGATTTTGACCCATAGGCCTCCTCCTATCCGTGAGTCCGGTTTTGGTACCGGCACGGCGGGCAGGGCCTGCCGTGCCGGCCGGCTGCTGCCGCAGCTACTTTTCAAACACGGTTTGGCCGTCCACCGGAGTCTGAAGGGCCTTGAGCGCTCTTCTGACCATGGATAAGCGGAGTTTATAGCTGTCTTTCTCACCCTGGGGCGGATCGCCAAGTGGGTAGGGTATGCCGACGCCCGGGATGATACGGTTGGCACCGATTGTCAGGGAGATGGGGACAACGGTTGCCATGTGGACTACAGGAAGTCCATACTTTTCGATACCTTTCACCATCGTTGCACCGCAACGAGTACAGGTCCCTCAGGTGGAGACGAGGATAACCCCGTCCACATGTTCGTCCACGAACATTTTTCCAATCTCGGTTCCGAACTTGGCCGCCGATGCGGTGGCGGTTCCGGTTCCGGTAGTAGAGCAGAAGTAGTTGACGAGCTCACCGAACTCGCCTTCCCGCTCCAGCTCCCTCAAAGCGTCCAGGGGGACCACCACATTGGGGTCCGCGATGGCGAACTGACGGTCGTAGCCGCCGTGAATGGATGTGAAATCATCCGCTGAAAGCCGGTCCATGCCGGTAATGTCGTACTTGCCCCATTTGGTGGCGTTGGACGACTCGATGTGGTCCGGATTTCCCGTGGGCACGATGCCGCCGGAGGTAACCACGGCGATCTTGGCCTTTCTGATATCCGTGACAGGGGCGGCGGGAGCCACCCGGTCGAACTTGGGCATGGGCAGGTCCGTCTCAAAGGGCTGGCCGGCCAGCTTTTTCACCAGCATCTCCACCGCCCGCTCAGACCCTCTCTTCTCCGCAAAATAGTTCACGCGGATTCCGCGCTCAATGTATCCTTCCTCCTTAGGTCCGGCGATCTCCCCGCCCTGGGCCAGCTTCTTCGTCAGAGCGGCCATCACGGGCAGCACCTTGGGCATACCGGCCGCGGAATTGGGGGTTTCCACAATGATCAGGTCCTTGCGGAACATATCCACTCCAGGGTTCTCAATGTACATTCCGGTGAGCACCGGAATCCCCAGACGCTCCTCCACAGCCTTGCAGATGGTGCCGCAGGCCACGCCGTAGCGCCCGGCGTTGAACGCCGGTCCGGCCACAAACACATCCGGCTCATAACGGCGCACCATCTCCAGAATCGTATCCGTCGCCTGGTCCAGATTTTCGCCGAAATAGTTGTCGCCGCAGATCACGGTAGCGGCGATCTCAAAGTCCGCTCCCAACGCGGCCTGCAGCCCTCTGCCGGGGCCCACGGCTCCGTCCCGGACTTCCGGCCTGTGGTCGGCTTTTTCCTCTCCGCCGATGCCGGCGAAGAACTGGTTGATATAATGAATTACTTTATATATGGCCATTCTTTCCTCTCCTTTACAGTTTTTAGTAGCCCCGGGCCGCCAGCTTGTTGAAGCCGTTGGCAATGGTGGAGGCGATAATGATCTGAAGCTCCGCCTCGAAGCTGCCGTCCGGATTCTTGCAGCCGTCCCAGCCTCCGATCTGCATCTCGATGAAGTCCTGGGTGCCGATCACCTTCTCCATGGCCGGGAACACCAGGGTGGCGTTGCCCTGTCCGCAGGAAGACAGCGCATCCGCTTCCTCGCACACGTCCGCCAGGGACTGGGACTTTCCGTCCTTGCCCGGGAATTCGTCGGTGATCAGAACTACTTTGGTTCCGGCCCGCTCCACCTTGCGGCAGTTCATCATCAGATCCGTGTCGGGATTGCCGTATCCCTCCTCGGTGATCAGCACGCCGTCCAGCCCCATCCAGTTGCAGAGCTTGGCCACCATGTCGGAATGGCGCTCCTTGTCCGCCAGGAATACATTCTCATTGGTCAGGATCACGCCCATGAAATTGATGTCCTTGCCGTGGTGCTTGTAGCAGTCCTCAATAACCGGGTTGTGGAGATGGTGGTAGGTGGTGACCTTGTCGCAGGGCGCCACGCAGTTGCCGGAGACAATGGCCCCGTCCATGATTTCCGTGGGGTACATGAAGGTGGGGATGAACTGTTTGGCATCCACGCCGTAGTAGTAGGTGTCGTGGAGCAGCCCCTGGGACTGCAGCATGTGGATGTAGCCAACCCTGGGCAGGTCCGGATACTGGTTTGCCTGCTCAAAAATCGGCTTTGTCTCAAACTCCAGGATCTCGTCCGGCTCCAGGTTCCGCCCCGCCTCGCCCAGGTAAGCCGCCACCTTCAGCCCGGCCATGCGGGCCGCCTTCTCGTACACGTGAGTCTCCAGACCGTCGGCCGGCTCCACCACCACGCAGAGGTTGCAGGTCTTGGAAAACGGGCAGTAGTCCGCCGCCGGACCGCTCATGTCGATAATGCCCTCCTGGAAGCCCACGATCTTACCCGCGGTCACAACGCAGCAGCCGTCCAGCGCATGGGTCCTGCCGGTTCCCACCTGGGGACTCACTTTTCCGATCACGCCCGGGAAAATATCGCCGCCGCTGACCTTGACCCTGGGCTCGATCACGTCCTTAACCGGCGTGATTCTCACCGACTCGCCGGGCCTGGCGATGTCAATATGGCAGCCGGCCAGCTTCTCGTCCTGGAGCACAAGCTTCTCAACTTCCTCTTTGTTGACATAGAGAACCCCGTCCTTCACGTGAGTCGATTGGTCGAATCGGATATCTTTGATCAAGATTTTGCCCAATTCAAGCTTCATTTAAAATACCTCCCACTTCTTGAAATTTGCCGCCGGGCCCGCCCCATTTATTTCACCCACTTGGCCGGCCCCGGCAGCATCATTTTGCTGCAAAGATATGTGTTTTGTAAAAAATTCACAGAACAAATGAAGTAATCGCGATAACTTATGATCAAAATATACCATGTGTTATCGCGATTATCAATAGGGTTTATGAAGTTTTTTGTTACTTTCCGTAGATTTCACGGTTTTCGTCAAACTGTTATAATTTTATCAGCGTTTTTGTACATTTTCACCAGCCGGGTTCTGCCACGCCGCGGACAGACGGCGGCGCGTTACAGAATTTTGTGCAACTTCGTTTCGGTATAGATCTGCGCGATGTCCACGCTCTCGGCGATGTACTGCTCCACCAACTCCTGAATTTTATCCCGCTCCACGGCATTTTCCTGTACGAACTTAAAGTATCCCAGGAACAGCGTACAGAGGACATGGTTCAGTTTTCTGGCGTTCTCCTCCGCGATCTCCTTCTCCTCCACCAGACGCCGGCAGATCAGATAGTCGCGGTCATAGTAGCCCGGTATCTCCAGCATCTCCTTGATCAAAGGACTCACCCGCACGATGGCCTCCGGGAACATCTCATAGTACTCTCTCAGCGCCTCGCCCAAATCCTTGTTGATATTCCGGTAGAAAATGCACTCAAATGCCTCCGGCTTCTTAAACGCCTCGGTGGCGTAGGCCCGCCAGATCCCGAAATACATGTCCCAGATTCCCTTCCACTCCTTCTCGCGGTTAGACAGCTCCAATATGTACTCGTTTAACGCATCCAGCTGGGCGTAAAACAAAAGCTCGTCCAGATTTTTGAAATACCGGTACATGCTGGCGGAGGAACATCCAAGCTCTGTGGCGATTCGGCGGATGCTGATGGCGCCCACACCCTCCGATTTAATAATGCGGCTGGCCATCACCACGTAATCCTTCCTGCTCAAATCTTTAAAGTAGGGCGTTCCGTTGGTTTTCTTCATTTCTGTTTTCCTCTGTTCTTGTATTTTTCAGACACGCTTTAGAGTCTGGGAATGACATTCTCAATCATAGACAAATCGATGGTCTTGTAGTCGTAGTCCACATTTTCTCCGTACTCCGGCGTTTGGCGGATCCTGTTCCACTTTTCAAATGTCTCCATGGCCTCCTCGATCAGGCACACGTCCCCCGTGTTGTCCTCCTCCGTCTGCTGGTACAGGAGAATGGTCCGGTACGGCGTCTGGTTGGGTTTTAAGCTGGAAGCCTGGGGATGGGTGAGGAGCTTATGCTTCGTGTGAATCAGGTCCCTTGCCTTTTCCAGCACCTCCCCGTAGGTGCCGAGCAGAAACACCTGGCTCACCGAATCCCTCCATTTTTCCGCCGCCCGGTCATTGTTGGTGACCAGAATGCATTTTGACAGATCAAACATTGTATCCCCCTCCTGTAATGTTATTAAGATAACTTCTCAGCCTATCTTACAACAAAACATGGAATCCGTCAATTTGGAGCTGCGCAGCGGGCAATATTTGCGGGAGCGGACGTTTCGCGGAGAATTCGGGCGCAGGTGTAGAAATGCGTATTCCCACGAACAATGCAGGGTTATCGTCGTCGCCCCCCGCGAGGAATGTGGGCTGACATTCTGCGGTCTGCGTATAGATTCTACATCAGATAAGGTGGTACTGGGATGGCAATTTGCTTTTGACTTGGAAGGAAAAGGCGGTTAGTCTAAGTCTGGGTCAGGAAAAATGGCTGAGGTTTTGAGCTATGCTTGGGCGTGTCTGCTAAGAAGGGACATCAGTCACCTACCCCCCTCGCGGGGTGCGACAATCATAATTAATTGGACTGATGGACCATATGCATTTCTACTCCCACACCCCTCGCGGGGTGCGACCGCAACAACTAGTGTCGTTTGTCAGCATTACCGCAAAATACAGGGGGACCTCATTACTTTGGATCATTAATCTTCTATTAAACAGTATAAAGTTCAAAATCTACGACTACTTTTTAGGCGAACCCCCGTGCTTTCCCCTATCATCCCCCCTTCGCCTATTTCTAAATAATAATAACTCCTTCCGGATTGTAGCCCCGTTTTGCTCCTACATGTTCCACTCTCCTACTCCAGTTATTTCCAAGATAATAAAACCGAAGACTATCCTTTTCTTCGTCGATCAACCGAATCAATACATCTTTTAATTTTAGAAATGTCGAATAGTCTAAATCCGCCTCGAATACTGAATTTTGTACTCGTTGCGCGTGGTTCTGGCATTCCTTTGCAACTTTTCTCAACCTTGTCTGCCCTGCTTTGTCCGTTGTGCTGACATCATAACTGATAATTACCATCATTTTTATCACCTACTTCATTAGGTAGCATGGATATTCCGTTATATCCCCGCGAACATATTTTGCTAAAAGATTACTTTGCACATAAGGAAGCAGTCCCAGTGGTATTTTTTGTTTAAGATAGGGGTGTATCATATCAGTACGCTTCTTTTCCTGCCAACGCGCAAGAACCTTTTTCCTTCCATCTTCATTCAGCCAGACCGCGCCTGAAATCTGATGTTCAAAATCCTCCTCTCCCACTATCTGCAGATTCAACAATGTGAGCACAAACCGTTCAACAATCCCCCTTGCCTCCTCCACCAAATCACATGCCAAAGAATTCCTGCCGCTTCTCAGCGCATGGCAAAAACCAATATAGCTATCCAGACCAACTGTCTCCAAAGCCGCTGCAAACTCATTGGTAATTAATGTATAGACAAATGATAACAGCGCATTGATCGGATCTAACGGCGGATGCTTTGTCCGACGATTGAATGTAAATGAAACCTTTTGATTTGTTATAAGTTTATTGAATATGGAAAAATAACTTTTAGCACAATTTCCTTCTATACCAATAAGACATTCCATATCCTGAGTCCGAAATATTTTATCAACACCCTCTTCTAATATCGACAGTGTTTTCTGAATTTCTAAATCTCCTCTTAAAGTAGAATTATCATGTAATGTCCGTTTAATCAACTGTCTGGTATTACAAAACTTAGCCGCCATTGTATTTTGTGCCAACATAAGTCCATGCTCCCGGAAACAGTCAATCTGCGCTACTCTTAAAAATACATTCCCCTTTGTCTCCCCGCAAACCTTTGCCAAGAATTTCCCCTGTGGTGAGACAAAATTAATCGGAATGCTTTTCCCTACACATTTTCCCATAAGTGCCGGAGAACAACCAATATAATTAAAGCAAACAATATTTTCTACATTGTCAAATGGAATCCGGAATTTATCTTCATTTTCAATTTTGCAAACCAGATTTTCCCCATCCAGACATAAATATGCCAACTCATTTGTCACATAAATTGTGTTCAACAGCTTTCGCATAGTCACCTCAATTCCGCCAATCATCATTTCTAATCCACCGACAAAGCTTCCCGAATATCTCTCTTAATATCAATATATTTTTTTGCTGACGGCATACAAAGATCCTTCATTGAACAACCACTGCAATTCTGTTTCTTTTCGATCGGCGGAATTTTCCCTTCCTCCAAGTATCTCCGCATTTCCTTTAACAGCTGCTTCAACTGCCGGTCATATTCCCCAAAGCGCTCCTTTAAAGGCAATGGGATTCGTTTCTTTACATCAGCATAATACAAAGCCCCGTCGCAATCCCCGCCAAATATGTAATCCACACAAATTTTTTGAGCAAATACCTGCATCAAATCCTCTTCACGGTATCCTACATTTTTGGGTTTGGTCGGTTTATACTCTACGATACAGAATTTATATTTGCATTCGCCTCCTGCTATCTGCACACCGTCTTCTGACTCCACCGCTTCAATACAATCCGTTTTACCGTAAAGGTTATATTCCTCCAGATCATTATAGACCGACACCGATGTAAACACACGTTTGCCGCGCATTGCATAGTTCTGATCCGAATCGTGAACACGGCTATGCAACAGATTTGCTTTTGTAACAAATGCATTCTCCGCCCATGCCTGGTCAATTTCCAACAAGCCCCACCGGTGCGGACAATATAAATAATGCTGGATGGAACGGATCGTTATGACCGTGCTGTTCATATCTTGCTAATGAATTGCACACCGGAAGGCATCGCTTCATCCACTTCAATCCGGTAATCCTCAAAATGCCGCGGCGGCACATGCTCCGTCTCCGACACCTTAATCTTGTCAAACAACATCTGTGCCGGACAGTTTCCCAGAATGTTTTCATGTTTAAATACATACAGTTTGCGCATGGACATTTTACCTCTCGCCGCGCTGTGATCATGCTCAAACATATTAATGATCGCACTCCATAAAAGCTCCACATCATCTTCTGTTAAATCCGTCATTTTATTCGCCAACGCAGCAGAGATATACCCTTCCGCTCGGTAAAGTGCGTAGGGAATCATACTCTTCTTACCCATTTCCGTCTCTCCAGTCTCCTGACGGTCCTCTGTAGTGCGAGCCTGGCGGGTAATGGTAACCTCCTGAACATTTACCGGAGAAATACTTCTGGCGAAATTAATTTGTACCGGTCCGCGAACAATTCCGCATGGATCGTCGCCGGTAGACATCACGGCCCCAAACGTACGAACGTCAAAATAGTGTTTACACATATAAGCCCTAGCTATTTTTACATCATCAATATTTTTTCCCTTTTGCTTTTTTGTCAATCCTTCTGCCTCATAAGCCGCAGAGAATTTCGAATTCAGCGAACGATCCGGTTTTATAAGGATCTGATACCCTTCCTCTCCGGATTTGCAGAGTTCCACATAATTTCGGATTTTCCGTTTCAGGCAGACATCTGTAATATACCCATAGCTGGTTTCTGCGTCCACTCTGGGGCTATTCCCAGCATCCGGATCACCGTTGGGATTTCCATTCTCTACATCAAAAAGCATTACAAAATCATACCTATTCTGAAGCGCCATATTATTCTTCCCCCTGTTCTGCTTTTGCTTTCTCTTCACTTTTTATAAAGAAACTTTTTAACTGCTGATAATAGCCAATCATAAACCGTCCCTGATCCTGCAGCAGCAACGTATCCGGAAATTTTCCGGGCAATTTGTCGATAATATTTTCAATCATAATATTGTAGTAATTTGGCGTTTTTACTTTCCCCAAATGATTCTGAGCAAGGCGGAGCAGATTCGGAAATACCTGCGCCGGTTTAGAAGACGCCGAGGCAAAATATGCATCTTTGATGGTTCGATTCAATGAATTGTTCGAGGCCTCCTGCTGTAAGTGCTCCAGCACTGCGAACAACCGCCCGCACAAATACGCAGCGTTTTCATTCTCTTTGTTCAGTGACAATGTAATTTCCTCCTTTTTTCCCTGTAATCGTTTTTCCCTGTTAATACATGCCTTTATAATTCCTGCATGCACATAACTCATATTATCCTCTCTGTCTATCTTAACTCTGCGGACTGCCGCAAAAAGCAGAGAATCCGGATAACGGATGCCATAGACGACTGCCTCCAAAATTTTTGTCATCAATGCCACGTCTACCGTCTCGTTTTTGCTTTTAGGTGAAATCAGGCTTTTTCCGATCCGCCAGAGAGAGATCGGCTTTACTTGCTCCGACATCTGCATATCCACTTGATGCTGTGCCACATTCTGCAAAATCTCGCCAAATCGCCGGTGATACAAAAATTTGACTGCCAGACGCGAAGAATTAGGTTTCATGCCAACTATGTAAAAATCCACATTCTGATCAATATTCTCCATACCGGCGATCTGACCAATTCTTAAAACTCCGTTTCTGGCTTTCAACATCATACTCCGAAGCATATCATCTGTCCGCTTTGCATCCATACTGTCGGGATTACCGAATAACAGCGCTGCCATAAGGTCGTTGCATGCTGCATTGTCATCCAAGGCCCAAAATACCACTGTCATATCATCCAACATCACCTTATGTTTCCTTGAGTTCAGAAGATAATTCAATGCCTCCGTGTATTTCCTCATTGCATTTTCCGAAATATTGCTATTATAGGATTGATCATTCCCATAAGAACATCCCGACGAATTTTTAAACCCTATCAAAACGGAACCGGTTGCCAGACCCCCATACACCCCTTTAATCTTATTGTGAATCCGGGCAATCGGGGCTTTTTCCCCACTGATTGCACATTGGGCCACCAACGCCTGACTTCCATCCGGCGCCTCTTTTCTTCTTTCCTCTTCCCACTTCCCCATCAATTCCTGGTCTCTGTGCAGCAATACATCCGGGCGCCCCGAAAGGCAGAAGGCATAGCCGGCGGTACTATATGCCTTTCCAAGTTTTAATAAATATGGGTTCTCTGTTTCAGCCTCCGGATTCCAACTGGATATAAACGCCCGATATGCATTAACCACCGCTGAATCCAATCCCTCCAAAAATGCCAGATTTTTATCCCGAAATGCCTCATGAGACTTTTTCGCTTTTCCGGTCCGGTCTTCTGTTGAAAAACTCTCTTTATCAAAATTCAACCCGAAAATATAGAGTGGACGATGTTCGACTATGTTTGCATCGATCCCCGGCTTCTCGGTACGTTCCGGCATCACAATCGTTCTCGGAATAAGGCGTTCCTTAATCTTCCCCTTACCATTCTCTACCTGTTCCGACTCCTGCCAGTTAATGATCTCATCTATATCTCCCTCTAGGGTCAAACTCACTAAATAGTGAACCTTTACATTGGAGTACCCTTCCTGGAGGACTTTTTCATTCTTTGCCAGGACATCATAGTAATCGCACAGTGCCTTGATCAGCATTTTAATACCTCCCTGTATTTTTCCACATTGATCACACCTTTGATCATGTGGGGGCGGAAATATACCGTAGATGCCTTGTCCGAAAATTTGGGGTTCTCCCAATCCCCATTGATTGGCACACCACAGTCTTGAAACTGAACGCGATAGCTCATAAATCCAAGATCCACATCGCCCAGCGCTAAAATATCACTGCTAATCAGATTCAAATCAAACGCTTCAACCAGTCGGATATCTCTGACCGGAAACTCACTGCATCCCAGACAGGGAGTCCGAAAATGCTGCCCATGCTCCAATCTGCGTTTAATAACATTATAGTGTTTCTTCTCCGCCTCCACCTCCTCATCACTTTTTAGTCCTGTCAATTCAAAATGAAACTCCAAACCGTACATAACATTTTTTAAAATCATTGCCGACCGCTGACTGCGGCTTTCTGATGTGTAAATGCACGGATCCCCGCCCGTACCGCTCATCTGGCTCTTCACTGAGCTGAACAGCACTTTTTCCTTCACCTCATTGCGACGGATATTAATAAAATCAATGGGATTGAACACAATAATCTTATCAATCACATACCGAATAGCCGGTTTCCAGTATATGGATTTCAGCAGCCCTTCCATCGCGCCCGGAGTCGGCACATCGTAGCTGACTCTTTCAACCTTAAGTTCAGGCCGTGTAAAGCACGCATAATCGCCGGTCACCATTATCTTAAATCCATAACTCATCTCATCCCTCCTTATCTATAAAAAGTAATCCTTTGCCTCGAAGATTACTCCCGTTCTTTCATCATAATAGTCTGAACTTGTAAGGCAAAAAATTCCGCTTCCGTAATCTTTCACCACATGTTGCCGGAACAAATCCTCGAACTCATTTTGATAAACGGAAAATGTATATTTCTGCAATTTCCTGGCGTTTCCATAACCGGTGTCTTTCAGCTGTTCTACCAATTCCCTGCTGACTTTATCGCGAACCACAACAACCGAAATTGTCCTTGAATCGATTAATTCAAACTGCTCTGCATATTTCCGGAACGGAATTGAATAAATACTGCTACAATTATTGCTCAGCGCCTTTTTCGCTAACTGGTCACTCTTTATGTAAAACAAACGCTCATAATAAGTTTGAATGCAATCCGGTGCAGAAATATCGTCGTATTCCGCCATTAACCCTCTGGTAAGCCCCGACCGTTCATCTGCGGACGGTTTTCCCTCTTCACTTTCCAAACGGAATACAAATACATCCGCCCGCAATCGTTTTCCTTCCCGGTTACACCGGCCGCCTGCCTGCAAAATACTGTCCAGGCCCGTGAGTTCGCGATAAACCGTATAAAAATCCAGATCTACCCCAGCCTCTATCAGAGAGGTGGAGATTACCGTAATTTTTCTCTCCTCCGGAACAGCCTCCATATCCGGATAATCCTTCTCCAGCCGGACAAGCTCTGATTTTATTTCATCAATTACCTGTTGACGGTCAAACGCTGTCATATAAGTGGAAAGGTGATATTTTTTTCCTCTGCATAATCGATAAAGACGCACTGCTGAAACGCGCTTATTTACTACAATCAGGCTAGATGGCCATTGGTTTGCTTTTTGCAGTAATGCTAAATCACTCAATAAACCGGCATCCTGATATACACATTTTTGGAATACCGGAAACATCGTAGTATCGTTGATCAGGTCTACAATCCTGCTTCCTGGAAGTCCATAGTTTTCCAATAATCTCCGAAAGTCCGGCATCGTTGCTGTCAAAAATACTGCCTCACTTTTCAAATACTTCGTAATATGACTGATTGCTTTCAAACATGGCTGAAAATAATTTTGAGGCATCAGGTGAGCCTCATCAAAAATCAAGATGCTATTGGCCATATTATGAAGCTTTCGCAGCTTTCCTCTTTTATTCGCGTAAATTGACTCAAAAAATTGCACCGCAGTGGTAATAATTAACTGTGCATCCCAGTTTTCTGCCGCAAGCTTGGCCGTCAAGCGATAATCTTCGCTGTAATCTTCACGGTCATCGTAAGAAAATGTAGATTGGTGCCTAAGAATTTCCGCATCTGTTCCCAGCAGTTCTTCAAAAGTCTGTACCGTTTGATCAATTATACTGTTGTATGGAATGACATAAATAATCCGGGTTTTGTCGCTGCAAATCGCCCTCTCCAGCGCGAATTTTAAGCTGCACAAAGTTTTTCCACTTCCGGTCGGCATATTCATAAGATAGATATCAGATTTAATATCAGTTTTATCAAACACCTGCCTTTGCAGCAGCGCTCTAGTTTTTTGTAGTGGCGTTTTGCACTGGAATCCAGTCAGTTTCTGATTGACCCGCTCCAAACATCTCTCAAAATTTGCTTTCAAAGAGCGGTTCACCGGACCTCCGCAGAACTCTGCCGTATCCAAAGAATCCGCATCCGTGAGGCAGGAAAAACAATAACGCGTTAAAAAGGCAAATTTCTCTACCAGCTCCGCCATATCATTATTACAATCGGAAACCAGAAATTCCAAGAATTTACTCTCATCAACTCCAGGGATCACCAATTCATCTTTATAAGCACTATAATCCTCAACCTCTCGTTTGAGCCTGCCGCTTAGAGTTGTCATATCCAATTCGTCATTCGGGCTTCCGCCATCCGGTATGCCGGTATGATGTCCGCTAATACAATATTGCAGCATATAACTTAAAGGCGGACAAAACCTTCCTTTCACCGCCTGAGCGCCGCAGATAGAATGTTCCACACGAATTGGATCCCCTTCCATCCTGCGCACAAACGACGGTTGATATTTTCCGATATCATGGAGCAACCCCATTACATATACCACGTCCTTTAAATCCGAAACAGCAAAGTCGCGCCCTAACGACGCCGTACGTTCGGAGTGTTGTTGGACTGTCTGGACTTCTTGTGTGGTTTCGTTGATATGGGCTTTGTACATGGGGTCAGCTCCTTTATGCAATTACTGATTACTTATAAAGCATTCAATATATATTAAATAGAAACATATAACCATTTTTCCACAAAACTACATCTTCCAAATACTTTAAATCAGCCAAACTGACTATTCCCATTATAGCAGCGATATACATTTTTTACAATATATGACATAAATTCTAGTTATTATCATTCAATTTACACACTCATTTCTCATACAAAATTCTGTATCAATCATATTATCAATCTTATCATTATCTCCTTATTATACCGGCTCTACTCCCCCGCCGCCTCCAACATATTCTCAATCAATATCCCATACCCTCTTGTACTGTCCTGTAAAAACACATGGGTCACAGCCCCGGCCAGCTTGCCGTCCTGGATAATCGGGCTTCCGCTCATCCCCTGCACAATTCCCCCGGTCAGCGCGATCAGATCCGGGTCTGTGACCTTGATTACCATACTTTTATTCTTATGCCCCGAGTTATAATCTACCTTCTGTATCTCGATATCATAATCCCTCAGCTCCCCCGACACGCTGCTCCTGATGGTCGCAGGCCCGGGCTTCACTTCCTGGCGGCAGGCGATCTCCATGGCGCCCTCCGGCAGGCCGCTGCCCTCCGCGTTTCCCTTCACCATGGCCTCCATGCCGGTCTGACGCAAAAAGGCGTCGTTTACATTTCCAAATATTCCCTCGTTGGTGTTCTTGTTGATCTCGCCCATCAACGAGCCCGGTCCGTAATAGATCACCCCGGACAGCAGCCCCGGTTTTCCGATGCTCCCCTTCTCAATTCCCATAATCTGGGTAGTGTACAACTCGCCCTTGCTGGTCTCCACCAGGTCGCCGGTGTCGCTGTCGCTGATGCCATGCCCCAGCGCGCCGAAGTTTCCGTTTAAATCCAGATATGTGACGGTGCCGATTCCCTGGGTGTCGTCCCGCACCCAGGCGCCCAGCTTGTACTGCCCGTCCTCTGTCTTGACAGGGTTCACGCTGACGTCCACCTGTTCGCCGCCCCGGCGGACCGAGACGACTGCGGCCTCGCCCCCCGTCTTGTTCACCGCGTCCATGAGATCTTCCTTGGTGTTCATGGTCTTTCCGTTGAACGCTTCAATGTAATCGCCTGATTTCAAAATACCGTAGGCCGGCTCCACCTCCATGCCGTCCGCCGCCGTCAGCTTTCCGGTGCCGATGACCATGATTCCGTCGGATTTCAGATAGATTCCGATGGGACATCCGCAGGGCACCGCATAGCGGGTGTCCACCACGTCCACCTGGATGTCCTTGAACTTGATCAGGCCGAAGAGCTTCAGCCCAACCTGATAGGATCCCTGGTTTTCGGCGTACATGGAAAATGGCTGCCTCCCGTTCACCGTGATCTGGTCGGCGGGTATGTTGCTCTTGTTTCCCAACACCACTTCCTCACTCTCACTGGATAAGGTTGTGTTGATGGGAAGCGGGAACGAAAACTGCTCCTTCTGGTCCTGGACAATGCTGATCCGGTCCGGGATGGCAGTGTCTAAGTAGTACCAGGAATATCCAACGGTGACGGTGAGCGCCGCCCAGAAAATGCGGTTCAGCCACCGGTAAAACGTCTTATTTCCTCTCATGTTCTTACCTCCTCGTCTTGTATTTTGTTGATTTTCACAGGGCGAGGCACCCATCGGCTCCTGGAACGCTGCAATCCTCCCCGGGCTGCGCCAGCGGTCCATTACAGTCAAAAAAAGAAAGAAGCCGGTGTTTTGTGCCTCTTTCTTAGTATGATCTGATCTTCTGTTTTCAATCTGTTTTATTTTGTCCCGTCTGCCAAATCCTTCATTCATACAATATTTTTACGCGCCTTCGGCTTTAATCCGGATTTTTTAAATTTTCAAGCGGTCAGCCGCCTCCCGGTCCCCTTCGTCCGCCCGACCTCCTCCACCTCCGGTCAGCCGCTTCCTCGGCCCCTTCTCCCGCAGACCTGCATCCACCTCCGCCAGCATCCGCATGAGCTCCAGAGCGCTGCGGAAGGAGACGTAGTATTGGCCGGAGAAACTGGTGTGCAGACGGCCCTGCATGGAGGCGTGCTGCCTGTAAAGCACATGGATGATCAGAACTTCCTCGGCCTGCGCCGTATCAGCCAGCCACTCCTGTATCGGCATGGCCCTTTGATCCGGACCGATTTGCGTTCCCGCCTCCTGCGGCAGCGGCAGCTTCTGGTACCGCTCTGCCTCAGCGCGGCTCAAAAAGCGGGGCTCCATGGTACGCATGGGCGCGCCGATCTGCTCACAGACCTCATCCACCCTGAGGATCAGCTCATGAATCCCCGTAAAATAGACGGGAGCCGGTAGGCAGTAGTTTACAATCACCCCGTACGGCCGGTTCTCCTGGTATCCGTTGATGCAGACCAGCATGATACTCGCGTCGTTTGTATTGATTCGTGTTTCCTTATCATCTCCAGGTATGTGATCCCTAAACATATTTCTCCCCTTCCTGTATGGTAAAATGCCGCCTGCGCCCATGCTCCGCTCCACCCCGGCATTTTCCCCTCCCTCCCTTTACAACGCAATATCTATTTTGTTGTAACCGAACGGCCAAAGGTCATTTCGAGAACGGCAATTTTCCGGATAAATCTGCCAAAAGAGCCCATTTTCAGGGACGCCAACTAATCAGGCCTGGAGCCGAATGACACCAGGTCTGATTGGCATGTCCATAGTGGCGGAAACCGGTGGAAATCTATGTAAAAATGTGATATAGTATGAAATGATTTACCGCGCCCATGCTTCGGAATACAACAAAATAGATATTGCGTTGTACGGCGTCGCAATGAGTCTCATACTTTCCAGCTGTTTTCTGTGTCTGCTCCCGCTCTCAACGGTGTAAATACGGGTCGTATTGATATCCTTATGGCCCAATATATCCGCCAGCTTTGACAGGTCCTTGGTCATTGCGTAGTAGGTTCTGGCAAATAAATGCCTCAGATTGTGGGGAAATATTTTCTCCCGGTCTACGTTGGCTTTCAGGCCCAGCGCCTTCATTTCCCTCCAGATATTGCTCCGATTCAGAGCCTTTCCGCTTCTCGTCACAAAGATCATTCCGCTCTCAATCCCCCTCCTGGCAGCGTAATCCAGCAAAATTCTGCAAAGCTTTTTTGTCAGCAGCACCGTCCGGATCCTGCCCTTGCACTCCACCTCCGCCTGCCCCTTATGGAGCGCCGCCACCGTGATAAACGGAAGCTCCGACACGCGGATTCCGCTGGAGCAGATGGTCTCAAGCAGCAGGGCAAGCCGTTCGTTTCCCTGGACCGCGGCCGTCCTTACCAGGCGGAGATACTCTTTTTTTGAGAGTTCCCGGCTTTCGGGATAAAAGGTGTTTTTACTGATTTTCAGGAAACGAGCCCTGCAATCCTGCCAATCGCAGTATTTGAAAAAACCGTTCAGCGCGGCCAGGGCTCCGTTTACGGTTACGGGCGCCAGATTTTCGCGCAAAATGCTTTTCCAGAGAATCACCATCTCCTTGTCCACCGGCCTGCAGTCCATGAACTCCATAAAACGGGTCAGGTAATATTCATATTTTTGAATCGTCTCCCTGCTCCGCTCGCAGCGGTCCAGCCATAAACAATAGTCGTCGATTTTCTGTGTTGTAATGATTCTCTTCTGCTTGTCTTTCATAGCGGCCTCCTGATGTGTTGATGTCCTGTATTCTGTCCCGATAAGCCAAAAGCATTCTTCAACTCTCTAACGCGCTTTCAAATAGAAGTTCTCCCAACAACGCAAAAAAAGATGCCCAATTTTATCAAAAATGAGCATCTTTTCGCGATTCTTGTCCGCTTTTATGATATTCTTTTTTATTTTGTGCTGTCCGCCAGATCCTTCATCTCCCGGGCGTTTTTCAGCACTGCGTCGGTGATCTTCGCCCCGCCCAAAAGCCGGGCCAGCTCCTGCACGGATTCCTCCGTCCCCAGGGCGCGGATGGTGGTGGCGGTACGCCCCTCGGCCGTGGACTTGGCGATCTCAAAATGGCAGTCCGCCATTGCGGCGATCTGGGGAAGATGGGTGATGCAGATCACCTGGTGGGTCCTCCCGATATAGGAGAGCTTCTCCGACACTTTCTGAGCCGTGCGCCCGCTGATGCCGGTGTCGATCTCGTCAAATATCAGGGTGGGAATGTCGTCGGTGTCCGCCAACACGGTCTTGATGGCCAGCATGATCCTGGAGAGCTCGCCTCCCGATGCCACGTCGCCCAGAGGCTTTACCGGCTCTCCGGGGTTGGTGGAGATCAGAAACTGGGCCTCGTCGTAGCCCTGGGCCGTGTAGTGGTCCAGCCTGGAGAATTCCATGGAGAAGGTTACGTCCAGAAAATTCAAATCCAGCAGGCCCTTGCGGATGCTCTCCGTCAGCTTCCGGGAGGCGGACTTCCTCACCTGGGATAACTGGCCGCAGAGCGCTTCCAGCTCCTGCTCCGTCTTTCTAAGCTCCCGCTCCGTCCCGGCTTTGCGCTCCTCGAAATTTTCCAGCTCGTCCAACCGCTGCTTCTTTTCTTCCAGTTTCCGGAAAATTGCTTCCGCCGTATTACCGTATTTTGCCTGGAGACCGTGAATCAGGTCCAGACGCTCCTCCACCTCCCGGAAACGCTCCTCGTCCAGCTCCATATTCTCCAAATAGGCGGCCGTCTCCCGGCCCGCGTCGCTCAATATGGATTCCGCGTCGTAGAGCTGGTCCCGGATACCGTTTAAGGATTCGTCGTAGGCGCAGGCCTGGTCCGCCTCCTGGAGCGCCCGGGACAGCCAGTCCCCCTCCAGGGCCTGCTGCACGGCGGAAAGGTTCTCCGCGATGCGGCGGCTGTGGCTGAACCGGCGGTACAGGGCCGTCAGTTCCTCCTCCTCGCCTTCCCGGATCTCTGCGGCTTCGATCTCATCGATCTCAAAGCGCAGGAAATCCTTCTCCCGGATGCGGCTCTCCTCGTCAACTCCAAATTTTTCCAATTTCTCCCGGAGGGCCCGGTAAGCCTCGTAGGTTTTCGCCGTCTTCTCTTTTAAAGGCTGGGTTTTTCCCCTGACATAGGCGTCCAGAATCGCGAGATGTTTGGATTTGTACAGAAGGGACTGGTGCTCGTGCTGACCGTGGATGTCGATCAGCAGGCCGGTGATCTGCTTCAGCCGGGCCGTGGTCACGGTTTCGTCGTTGATCCGGCTGACGCTGCGGTTCGGCATGATTTTCCGGGAGATGATGAACAGGCCGTTCTCATCCGGCACCGCCTCCAGGGCGGCCAGGGCTTTCAACTTCTCCGGAGAATCCACGGAGAATACAAGCTCCACGTAGGCGTAGGGCGCGCCCTGGCGGATGCTGTCCCGGGACGCCTTGCCGCCAAGGGCCATGCCGACGGAGCCGATGATAATGGATTTACCGGCCCCCGTCTCGCCGGTGAGGATATTTAAGCCCTGACGGAACTCCACGTCCGCTTTCTCGATCAGAGCCAGGTTCTTCACATGCAATTCCAGTAACATTGAAATCCCCCTTTTCTCGCGGCCAACGCGGTGAGCGCGGGCCCGGCGGCAAACTATCCCTCCACCATCTTCTTGATCTTCTCCATCACGATAATGGTGTCGTCCACGCTGCGGATAGCGCACATGATGGTGTCGTCCCCGGCGATGCAGCCTACGATCTCATGGAAGTGAATTGCATCCAGGGCGGCCGCCACGGCCATGGCCATGCCGGACACGGTCTTGATCACCAGAATATTCTGGGCCATATCCATGGACATAAAGCCGTCCTGTAAAACCCGGATAAATTTGGCGGCGGATGTCCCCTTTGGCCCCTCAAGCACCACATAGCGCTGACGGCCTCCGTCCGCCTGGATCTTCGTCAGCTTCAGCTCCCGGATGTCCCTGGACACGGTGGCCTGGGTCACGTTAAAGCCCGCCTCGTTCAGCTTTTCCGCCAGCTCCTCCTGGGTCTCAATCTCATACTTGCCGATCAGCTCCACGATTTTGCTGTGCCGTTCTACTTTCATAATGTCTGTCTCCTCCTATATTCTTCCGGCCAGATGATTGCTCAGATTCTGCATAAAGGAGATCTGCTTGAGCTTCACCATGATTGTGTGCATCTCCGACCGTTTAATACGGATGCTGTCCCCTTTTTCCAGTTCAATAAATGTATCCCCGTCAAATGCGGCCACCTGGCCGCCGTTCACAAAGTCGATTCGGACCGAGTCCTCGGGCGCCAGGACGATGCTCCTGGCGTTTAACGCGTGGGAGCAGATGGGCGTCAGCACCATCATTTTGGCCCCCGGCGCGATCACCGGCCCGCCGGCCGATAAATTGTAGGCGGTGGAGCCGGTGGGCGTGGCCACCAGAATTCCGTCCGCGGAGTATTCGTTCAGGAAATCGTCGTTCACATAAACCTTAAAGCGCAGCGCCTTTAAGGCGTCCTTGCGGGTCACGGCGATCTCGTTGAGCGCAATGTCGCACATCACGGTCTGCCCGTCCCGCACGGCCTCCCCCTGAATCATCATGCGTGATTCCAGCTGATAGCGGTCCTCCAGCAGCGCGTCCATCACCGGAGCGATGTCCTCCTGACGGCTGATCTGGTTTAGGAAGCCCAGATGGCCCCGGTTCACGCCCACCATCGGGATATCCCGCCCGGCCAGATCCCTGGCCGCCTGGATCAGGGTGCCGTCCCCGCCGATGGTGATCACACACTGGACCTCCGGCGGCACCATGGCGCTCCCGGTGTGCCGGTTTAAGCAGTCCTGGGGAAATGCCGGCTGCACCGTGCACTGCGCGCCCTTCCCTTCCAGATAGGAGCGGATAAAAGTCTCCGCCTCGAGCACATATTCTTTGTCATAATTGGCAATTATATAAAAGTGTCTCATACCGTCCCCCGTCCTCTAGTCCAGCTGCGAGTGGGCCGCTTCCACCACGGCTGCGGGATCCACGGGAAGGTCCTCCGGCCTCTGGGGCGTCTCCCCTCCGGAGAGCTTCTGCAGATGGAGCAGATACTCGATGTTCCCCTCCGGTCCCTTGATGGGCGAGTATTCCAGATTCAACACCTTAAAACCGTTTTCCACCGCATAGCTCACCACCATGCGGATCACCTCCAGGTGCACGGACCGTTCCCGCACCACGCCTTTTTTGCCGACCTTCTCGCGCCCGGCCTCAAACTGGGGTTTGATCAGGCAGACCACCTGTCCGTCCCCGGTCAGCAGTTCCCGCACCGGCCCCAATACTTTGGTCAGGGAAATGAAGGAGACGTCGATGCTGGCAAGGGCGATGGGGTCCGCGATGTCGGAGGGGGTCACGTAGCGGATATTGGTCTTTTCCATACAGACCACCCGCTCGTCGTTGCGCAGCTTCCAGTCCAGCTGCCCGTGGCCCACGTCCACGGAATAGACCTTCACCGCGCCGTTTTGCAGCATACAGTCCGTGAAGCCGCCGGTGGAGGCGCCCACGTCCATGCAGACCTTTCCCGCCGGCTCCACGCCGAAATGCGTCATGGCTTTCTCCAGCTTAAGGCCGCCGCGGCTCACATATTTGAGGGTGCTTCCCCGCACCTCGATGGCGGCCGCCTCATCGAACTGCGTGCCCGCCTTATCCTCCTTCTGCCCGTCCACATAGACGATGCCCGACATGATCAGCGCCTTCGCCTTCTCCCTGGAGGGCGCCAGATTTCTCTGCACCAGGAGTACGTCCAACCGTTCTTTCATCCCGCTAAAGTTCCTCTCTTTTCTTCTGAAATTCCGGACGCGCGGCCCGTCAGGTTTTGCCGCCGCAAAGTTCCGCGCGCTAATCCAAATATCCCCTGCTCTTCATGGTCTTTATAATGGAATCGCTGTCGATGCCCAGGCCCTCCCGCAGCACGGACACGTTTCCGTGTTCCACATACGCGTCGGGAAGCCCGATATTCAACACCCTGCGGTGGGGATAATGCTCGTGGATATAGGCGGTCACCTGCAGGCCGTATCCCCCCTGCAGCACGTTCTCCTCCAGGGTGACGATCACCTTGTGCCGCTCCGCCAGGCGGTCCACCAGCTCCCGGTCGAAGGGTTTCACAAAACGCCCGTTGGCCAGGGTACAGGAACGGCCCTCGGCCTTCAGCTTCTGCCGGATGTGCTCTGCGGTGCTGACCATGCTACCCACGGCTAAAAGAGCGATCCCCTCCTCCTCGTAGAGCATTTCCCCCCTGCCGTAGACAATGGGTTCCCGGAAATCCCGCAGGCCCCGGTAAGCCTCGCCCCGGGGATAGCGGATGGCCAAGGGGCGGTTGTAATCCATGGAAAATTCCAGCATGGCGCGCAGCTCCCACAGATTCTTGGGCGCCATGACGCTCATGTTGGGGATAGAGGTCAAAAAGGAGTAGTCGAAGATTCCCTGATGGGTCTCACCGTCGCTGCCCACCAGCCCGGCCCGGTCCACGGCGAACACCACCGGAAGATCCTGGATACAGACGTCGTGCAGTACCTGGTCGTAGGCCCGCTGGAGAAACGACGAATAGACCGCTACCACCGGCTTCAAACCGGCTGCGGCCATCCCTGCCGCCGAAGTAACCGCGTGGGCTTCGGCAATCCCCACATCAAAGAAACGCCCCGGATAATGCCGGGCAAAAGCGGAAAGGCCCGTGCCGTCTGGCATGGCCGCTGTCAGCGCCACCACATTGGGGCGCTCCGCCGCCAGCTGGCAGAGCTTGCGGGAAAATACCTCGGTGTAGCTGGGATACGTTTTCTCCTTCAGGGATTTCCCCGTGGTCACGTCAAAGGGGTCCACCCCGTGGAAACGGGACGGATTTTTCTCCGCTGGCTTGTAGCCCTTGCCCTTTTTGGTCAAAACGTGCACCAGCACCGCGTGATCCAGCTTTTTCGCCTCCCGGAACACCTTGCAGAGCTGGGAAATGTTGTGCCCGTCCACCGGCCCCAGATAGGTGATGCCCATATTCTCAAAGAGCATCCCCGGGATAAACAGCTGCTTGATGCTGTTCTTGGTGCGCTTGATCTTGTCGATCATGGGCGCGCCCACCACGGGAATCCGGTCCAGGGCATTGGCCACGTTTTTCTTCAGGTCGTTGTAGCCGCTGCCCGTTCTCAGGCCGTTCAGATAGCGCGACATTCCGCCCACGTTCTCGGAAATGGACATTTTATTGTCGTTGAGCACGATGATGAAATTCTTCTTCATACGCGCCGCGTTGTTCAATGCCTCGTAGGCCATTCCGCCGGTTAAGGCTCCGTCTCCGATCACGGAGACCACCTCGTAGTCCTGCCCCAGGATATCCCGCCCCTGGGCGATGCCAAGGCCCGCGGAGATGGAGGTGGAGCTGTGACCGGTGTCAAAACAATCGTAGGGGCTCTCCTTGCGCTTGGGAAAGCCGGAGAGCCCTCCGTACTGGCGCAGCTCGTCGAATTCCGCCATGCGCCCGCTTAAAATTTTGTGGGTGTAGGACTGATGCCCCACGTCCCATATGACCTTGTCTTCCGGCAGGTCAAAGGTCCGGTACATCGCAATGGTAAGCTCGACCACGCCAAGGTTTGAGGCCAGATGGCCTCCCGTGTGGCTGATCTTCTCGATTAAAAACGCTCTTATCTCCTGTGCGAGCTGCCCCAGCTCTTCCAGGGACATCTGCTTGATGTCCTGCGGACCTTTTATCTGTTCCAATATCATGTTCTGAAATCCTTCTTACTCCGGCTTATTTTTTGCGATCCATCAGCATACGGATCAGATTCTCCAAAAATTCGTTGTTGCCCGGAAGCTGTTCCAGATCCTCGATGGCCTGTGCGGACAGCTGCTCTACGTCCTTCTTCGCCTTCTCCAGTCCTTCCAGGGTCACATAAGTGGTCTTGCCGTTGCGCGCATCGCTGCCTGCGGGCTTGCCAAGCTCCGCCTCGCTGCCGGTCACGTCCAGGATGTCGTCCTGAATCTGGAACGCCATGCCGATGTGGGACGCCAGGCGCTCCACGATCTTGCAGTCCTCCTCCGCAGCTCCGCCCAGCACCGCGCCGATCAGCATGGAAGCCTCCAACAGCGCGCCGGTCTTTAAGCGGTAGATGAAATCCAGCTTGTCCCTGGGAATATCGCTGCCCGCCAGCTCCACATCCACGGTCTGGCCGCCGATCATGCCGAAGGCGCCGGTCTTGTGGGCTAAAATGCCGATGGAGCGCCCGATGGCGGAAATCTCATCGGGGTCGATGCTGGTCTCAAAGGCCCTGGCCGCCGTCTCAAAGGCATACATCATCAGCGCGTCGCCGGTCAGCACGCCGATGTCCTCGCCGTACTCCGCCCAGGTGCTGGGCTTGCCACGGCGCAGACGGTCGTCGTCCATACACGGCAAGTCGTCATGAACCAGCGAGGACGTGTGAATCATCTCCACCGCCGCCATAAAGGGGATCACGCAGTCCAGCACATCCCCGGTGAACAGTCGGCAGACCTCCTGCATAAGCATGGGGCGCAGGCGCTTTCCGCCGGCCTTCATGCTGTAATTCATGGCCTCAAGCACCGTCTTCTGATGCCCGGTCTCCTCCGGCAGGTACGGCTCGATTATCTGCTCGATCTCCTTTGTCCTGCGCTCCATTTCTGCTTTAAACTGTTCCATATCACTCATGTTCATCACCCTCGCTCAATATCAGAATTTGTTTTTCCACTTTGTCAATCTGTGCGTTCAGCGTTTTCACCAGCTTCATCCCCTGTTCGTAGCAGGCAAAGGATTCTTCCAGGGTGTTCTCGCCGTCCTCCAGTTTTTTAACCATCTCTTCCAACGCCTCGAAGGTCTCCTCGATGCCCGGCTCCCTGCCGGCCGTCTCCTGACCTCCGGCGCTCTTTGCGCTTTTCGTCATGTCAGCTCTCCGCCTTTCCTATCATCTAAGGATTCCGTCTCCTCCACGCGGGCGACGGCTCTTCCGTCCCGCACCCGGACAGTGATCCGGTCCCCGGGCTTTACCTGGGAAACGGACTCCAGGCGTTTTCCCCCGCCGTCGGTGATGAATCCGTAGCCGCGGCTGATCTGCTCCAGAGGCGACAGCGACTGGAGACGCCCCGCCAGCAGCGCCAGCCTGTGGCGTCCGGCGGTGACCCGCCGCTCCATGATCCGCCCCATGCGGTCCTCCAGGTCGGCCAGGCGCTGGCGTTTCTCGTTGAGCTGCCGCTCCGGGTGGTGCATTTTCAGGCGCAGCACGTCCTGGTTCAGGCGGTAGCGCACCCGCTCCAGCCTGCGCTCCATGCCCCGGTTTAAGGTTCTCCGGTAGAGGTCCGTCTGGGCCTCAAACTGGCTGTAGTCGAACACCGCCAGCTCCGCCGCCGCCGAGGGCGTGGGGGCGCGCATGTCCGCCACATAGTCCGCAATGGTCACATCCGTCTCGTGGCCAACCGCTGAGATCACCGGCGTTCCGCACTCGAAAATAGCACGCGCCACCATCTCCTCGTTAAAGGCCCACAAATCCTCGATGGAGCCGCCGCCTCTGCCGACGATGATCACGTCCAGATTCATACGGTCCAGGGTCTGTATGCCCTTCACGATGCTGTATTTGGCCTCGGCCCCCTGGACCAGAGCCGGATACAAAATCAGCTGGACGTAAGGGTTGCGCCGGGCGGAAATGTTCATGATGTCCCGGATGGCCGCCCCTGTGCTGGCCGTCACCACGCCAACACGCTTTGCGTATCTGGGAATGGGCTGCTTGTAACAGCCGTCGAACATCCCCATCTCCTCCAGCTCGTTTCTAAGCTGTTCGAATCTGCGGAAGAGATCGCCGGTGCCGTCCAGCGTAACGGACCTGGCGTAGAGCTGGTATTTTCCGTCCCGCTCGTACACGTCCACGGTTCCCTCCGCCACCACCTGCTGTCCTTCCTCCATCCTGAATCCCAGATTTTTCCTCTGGGAGGCAAACATCACGGCTCCGATCTGGGAGCCGCCGTCCTTCAATGTGAAATATATATGGCCCGATGGGTGGTATTTGCAGTTGGAAACCTCTCCCTTGACGGATATTTTGTTCAGGGCAAAATCCTGGGTAAACATGTTTTTAATGTAGGAATTCACCTGCGATACAGTATAAATACTCCCCATGTTTCCGCCGCCTTATGCTTTTTCCGTTCCGGTCTTTTCAGGTTCTTCGGGGGATGGGGAGGCGGCTTCCGGCTTGGCCGGTGAAGCGGCCTCCGGATTGGCCGCGGAGCCGGCAGGCTTGTCCGCCTCCGCTTCGCCGCCGGTTCTGCCGGCAGCCTTGCCGGCGAATTTCGCCAGGATACCGTTGACGAAGGACGGTGACTCATCGCCGCCGAACTTCTTGGCAAGCTCCACCGCCTCGTTGATGGCCACCTTCTCCGGGATGGAATCGTCGTACTTCATCTCGAACAGCGCCAGGCGCAGGATCGTCAGCTCCACCTTGCCCATGCGCTTGGTGCGCCAGCCGGCCGCCACTTCGTTGATCTGGCCGTCGATCTCCGGAATCTTGTCCATAATCCCGGCCACGCGTTTTTCCAGGTAACGGCTGTCCTCCTCCTTTATCTCCACCTTATGCAGGATCGTCACATCCCCCTTGGGGTCCACATCATCCTCCTCGGGCGCGTTGAAATACTGCTTAAGCTGCTCCTTCACTTCCTCCGCCGAGGGGTAGAAGTCAGCGGAAAACAGCATCTTAAAGCAGTGTTCCCGCAATTCTCTTCTGGTCATTTCGTTGGTTTCCTTTCTTCATTCCATAGTGGATCCCCGGCAAAGGCGGTCCCGCCCGGACCGGGTACCTGGGGTTTCCTTGATATACCTTGTCATTAGCCGACAGGCTGATGATAAGTGATGCGTTTCCTTGATTATACCAAATTCAATGCATAAAAACAATTAAAAATGTATAAAACTCCCCGGCGCCCATGTCCGGGGAGTCTGGTATCAGGCCGTGCAGGCCATGTAATTACCGGTTTTCGTCCATGCTGACGCCGGCAATTTTGATGTTCACATCCAGCACGGTGAGCCCGGTCATATTCTCGATGGCCGTGCGCACCTTGTCCTGTACCTTCTCGCTGACCTCGGGGATGTTATATCCGAACCGGATATACAGGGAGAGATCCACGGAAACGTGCTCCTCCGTCACCTCCACCTTGACGCCCTTGCTCAGATTCTTCATGCCCAGCTTGCCAACCAGCTCGTTGGTGATGTTGCCCGCCATGGACGCGACGCCTTCCACCTCCGTGGCCGCCAGCCCGGCGATGATCGCCACCACCTCGTCTGCAATCTGGACTTCTCCGATCTTGTCTTTCTCATATACTTTATGGGTACTGCGATTCTCCGCTTCCGCCACAACAAATACCTCCTGTCTGATATAATTCGCCGCGCCGCGCATAAATCCGGCGCCTCCGGCGTTAAACGTCCGGAATATGGCCCTAATTGGTTTTATTATAACAAATATCCGCGAATTTGCATAGGCTTAATTCGTTTTTATCGCGTTTCTCCCCGCCGTGCCGGCCGCTTCCCGGCCCGGCCTCCCCTGCAAAAAAGACACCCGCCGCCCGGAGCAAACCGGAGCTCCGGAGGCAGGTGCCTTTCATCCGTTCTGAAATTTGATCCCCTATTATTGGAAAAATAGCGTGTTTACATCCAGCGGTTCCTCGATCATACCGGCCTCCAGCATGAAGTCGGCCGTTTTCTGGAAGCCCGCGCGGTCCTCGTCGCTTACATCCAGGGAGAAATCATAGCAGGCGTACATGTCCTTCACGGCCTGCTCGTCCAGATCCAGCTCCTGTGCCACAATCTTTAAAGTCTCCTCCTGGTTGTCTCTCATGAAAGCGGCGATCTTCTCCTGATCCGCCATCAGGCGGTCGATCACATCCCGGTTTTCATTGTAAAAATCTTCCCGGACGGCCACCGCGATGATCGCCTTGATCAGGCCCTCGCCGTCCGCCACCATGTGGTATCCCTGCTGCTGCGCCTGGTAAGCCGTGGCGCCTGCAATCAGAGCCACGTCCACGCTGCCGCCGTCCAGCCCCGCTTTGGCGTCCGGGATGGACATATTCACATAGTTGACATCCTGAATGGTCATACCCCCGGTGGCCAGGTAGGCTGCCAGCAGCTCGTGAAGGTTGGTCCCCGCCGGGCCTGCGACGGTCTTGCCCTTCAGGCTCTCAGGGCTTGTCAGGCTGTCGTCCTTAGCGTACATGGAAAACGCTTTGGGGGAACGGCTGTACATGTTGAGCACCTTGATATCCGCCCCGTTGGCCGCGGACAGGATCACCGAGGTGGCTCCCACCGCGTAAAGCACCTGCACGTCGCCGGAAGCCAGCGCCTGGGTCTGGTCTGCCCCGGAATTGATCTCCGCGTACTCCACAGAAATTCCCATTTTCCCGAAGTCCTCCGCGAAAATATTCTGGTTCCGCTCGATGATGGTGGGCACGTTTAAGGGCGAGGTCACGTAGGTGAACACCAGCTTGTCCAAGCCGGAAGCGGCCTTCTGCGCTCCGGTCTGGTCTGACCCGGCCTGCTCCGTTCCGCTCTGGCCTGACCCGGCCTGCTCCGCTCCGCTCTGGCCTGACCCGACCTGGCCCGCTCCGCCCTGGTCTGCTCCGTTCTCTCCCGTCACAGTCTGCTCCGCCGCAGTCTGTTCTCCCCCGGCGGCAGCGTTTTTACTTCCGCCCGCGCAGCCGGAAAGGGACATGACCCCCATGCAGACCGCCAGTCCCATTGCAACCATTTTTTTCATAATTTAATCCTCCTTAAATTCTTATGTGAATCCTGCGGCCGCGAACGCCCACAGAACTACAGGCTTTTTATAATATCCCGTTTCAGGGAAATAAACGTGTCGTCCAGCAGGTTCCGGTCTCCGGCGGATTCCGGCACCTGGTATTGGGCCTTTACCAGCCCGTTCTCAATCACCACGATCCGGTGGCCCAGAATCAGCGCCTCGTCGATGCTGTGGGTCACAAACAGGATGCTGCTGCCCTGCTTTTGCTGCACCCGCAAAAGCTCCCGCTGCATCTGCTCCCTGGTAAAATAGTCCAGGGCCGCAAACGGCTCGTCCATCATGATAAAGGACGGCTGGTAGGCCAGGGCGCGGGCGATGGCGGTCCGCTGCTGCATTCCGCCGGAGAGCTGGGACGGATAAGCCTTCTCAAATCCGGTCAGCCCCACGGTGGCGATAATGTCCTCCACCTTTTTCCGGCTGATCTCCCGCTTCTCCAGGCCGAAGATCACATTTCCCCACACGGTCAGCCACGGCATCAGCCTGGGCTCCTGGAACACGAAAGCGGTGCGGTGGGGGCCTTCGTAACGGATCTCCCCTGCGTCCGCCTCCTCCAGGCCGCCGGTCAGGCGCAGCAGCGTGGTTTTCCCGCAGCCGCTGCGGCCCAGAATCACGGTGATCTGCCGCTCCGGAATCTGAAGGCCGATGCCGCGCAGCACCGGGACCGCGCGGTCCTCCACCCGGTATTGTTTGTGTACGTTTATGAGCTCAATTCCAGCCATTGTCACAGCGTCCTTTCAGTAATTTGCCGATGACCAGACCGAACACGCGGTCCGTCCCATACCCCACCGCGCCGATCACCAGAATGCCCACGATCACTTTGTCGGTCCTGGACATCTGCTGGGCGAACAGGATCATGTGCCCAAGCCCGGTGGACGCGGCCACCATCTCAGCGCCGATGATCGCCCGCCAGCTGTAGCCCAGACCGATCCGCATCCCCACCAGAATGTCGGCCGCCGCGTAGGGAAGCACGATCCGTATGAATTTGCGGGTCCGGGAGTAACCGAACATATCCCCAACCTCCAACAGCTTCCGGTCACAGCCGGTAAATCCCTTGACAATGTTTAAATACATGGGGAAAAATGAGGCCAGCACGATAATCACCGTCTTGGTGGTCTCCCCGATTCCGCACCAGAGGATCAGCAGGGGAATCATACTTAACGGCGGCACGTTGCGGAAAAACTGGACCACATATTCGTAATATCCCTCCGCAGACGGCAGAAGAGCCCGAACCATGCCCAGCAGAAACGCCAGCACAAAGGCGATGGAAAATCCCTTCATCACCCGGAGAAAGCTGATCCACACGTCCTGCCACAGCTCGCCGGTTTTCAGCATCCTGAAAAAGCTGTTCAGGACCTTGGCCGGCGGAGGCAAAACGTAGGCGCTGAAAATACCCGCCCGGCACACGGCGTACCAGAGAACCAGCAGAACGGTGATCCCCAGGGCCGGAGCCGCTATTTTCTTCCATCTGTCACCCATTTCTTACCACCCCGTCTCCATTGTGGCAGCCATTTTCACAGTACAAAAGCTCCGCCAGCCGCGCCTCGTCCCGGCCCCCTGCGCGGATGTACGCCTCGATAGGGCCGCGGCCCGTGAGGCTGTCCATCTCCAGCCCAAGGCTGTCAAAAAATCCCGGCGGGATGGGGCTGTCCTCCGGCGGGTCCCCCGGGAGGATCTCCCCTACGGACTCCATAAGCCCGTTCCAGGTCAAAAACCGCGTGTCCGCAAGCTCCAGCGCGTTCCCGGCCTCAGCCAGCGCCCGGCAGGGGGTGGTGATGAGCTTTGGGCTTCCCTTTAAGTCCTCCCGGGCGCTGATCTCTCTGGCGCAGTGGATGAGGATGGGTTCAATGTCCGGAATGTGGAAATTCCCCGGTATTCCTTCGGGCGCAGAACCCTGCGTCAGCTCTCTGGCCAGATTACAGGCCATGGGGCAGCGGGCATCCACCACCGTCCCCTCCGTCTCGCCTGCCCGGATTCGGTATTTCTCACGCACAACCGCTCCCCAGTCCCCGCGGCAGCGCACCCGCGTCAGGCCGTGCCTCTCTAAAAACGCTTCCAGCGTGGAGACCTGGTACATGTGCTCCGTCACCGGGTTGATCCATATGTATGTCAATCTGCATTCTCCTTGCTCTCTGTTGGATTGATTTTGGGGGTTAGTTTTTTCTAACCAACAATGACAGCATAGCAGAAAGCGGATCAATAGTCAATCCTGTTTATTGCCTGTATAGGGTCCGGGGGCGCGCGGCCGGGTTAGAGGAGGACAGAAAAATCCCGCAGGACCGGGCTGTCGTCAGATCAACCTCCGCCTTGCGGGATTTTACTTTACACTACAGATTTCAGGGTGCGGCGGTGCAGATGATGCGACGCGGTCCAAAAGCCTTTGCGGCAGCGACGCCGCGCCGCTACCCCCAGCTCTCCGCCGCCTTCTCCACCGCTTCCGCCTCCGGAATACCATCCGGGCCGGAGACGCCGGACTCCAGAAGCACCAGGGCGATGAGGCGTTTTTTATCCTCCGGGAACAGGTATGTGGTTTCATACCACTCCCCCAATGCTTCCTCCCGCTCCCCGGGCCTGACGGCGGTGTAAATATCCTTCACGCAGGTGTAGAGATAGATCAGCTCCGCCTCCGTCTTTTCCTCCCGGATCAGGGATTTCAGCCTTTGCAGCACCGCCTCCCGGTGCCCCTGTCCCAGATGGAAAATCCGCTCCTGATATTCCGCTTCCTCCCGCTGCCGCCTCTGCCTACTCTTAAACAGAAAAACATCCTTTAAATCCATACCAAGCCCCACCCGCTTTCACAGACCGGCACTGCGGCCCGGCCCCTAAAACTTCCTCTTTGCAGCAGCGCGATACGGACTGCTCCAATCTCATCCGGCGAACCGGATCACAACCTTCAACATCTTCCCCGCATTTTCCGAAAATTCCCGGAAGGCCCGCTCCGCCTCCTCGAAGGGGTACTCGTCGGTCACCACCTTTTCCAGATCCACGCCTCCGCCCCGGACCAGCTCGATGAGCTGTTCAAAGTCCTCCTTGCGCGCGTTTCTGGAGCCGAAAATGTTGAGTTCCTTTTTCTGGATCATGGTGAAATTGAAATCCAGATTCTCCTTGCCCACTCCGATGAGCACGATCTTGCCGCCAAACGCCGCCGCCTCGATGCAGTTCTCAAAGGTGGAGGGCAGTCCCACCGCCTCGATCACAACGTCGAATCCGTTGGCCCCCGTGGCCTGGCGCACCTGGTCCGCGAAGGTTTTGTCGCCGTGATTCAGGATAAACTGATCCAGGCCGAAGCCACGGGCCAGGTCCAGCTTCCCCTGTGCCACGTCGCAGATGGTCACCTCTCCGCCCTGCTCCTTGGCCGCCATGGCCGCCAGTATGCCGATGGTTCCGGCGCCGATCACCAGCACCTTGTCCCCGGCCTTCAAATCCGCCCGCTTCACGCCGTGGTAGCTGATGCAAAACGGCTCGATCAGCGCCAGGGTCCTGGCGGGCAGGCCCTTTCCGTCGTAGATGCGCTCCAGCGGCATCACCACGTAATCGCTGAACGCCCCGTCCCGCTGGCAGCCCAGGGTTTCGTTGTGCTCGCAGCAGTTTACCAGACCTCTCTGGCAGGAATAGCATTTTCCACAGTTGTAATACGGGTTACAGGTCACGATCATGCCCTTTTTCAGACCGTAGGCATTTTCCTCGTCGATCTCAACGATTTCCGCCGAAAACTCGTGGCCCGGTATCCTGGGGTAATCAAAATATGCGAAGGTCCCCCGGTAGCTGCCCAGATCCGAACCGCAGATTCCCCCGTACAGCACCTTTAACAGCGCCTCGTCCTTTCCCGGGGCCGGAATCTCCGTCCGGATGATCTCCACTTCCCCGGGAGCGTTTATTCTAATGCTTCTGCATTCCATCCTCCATCCCTCTATCTTTCTAATGTTCTGTTCCTAAAACGCGCTGAATCCGTACGCCTTGAGGGCGTACCAGGGCATGGTAAAACGCATCGTCTTACTGTCCTCGCCGCAGGCCACGCACACCTCGTTGTTTCCGATGGCCGTCATCAGCATGGAAATCTCCTCCGGGTCCAGTTTGGTGTGCTCTTTTATGTACCGGAACATCTCGCGGGTGCTGTCCCGTATGGCCTCGTCCGCCGTGGGGCGGGTTGCGATGGTCACAAAATGGGTCTGGGTGCAGAGCACCGGCTCGTTGATCCGGATGTCCTTACGCACGTTGAACTTCAGCGTCACGAAGGCGGGAGCCTCCACCGCGGAACAGTTCATTTCCCCATCCCCCATCACCGCGTGTACGTCGCCGGTTCCGGCAAGAGCCCCTTCCACTTCGATGGGCAGATACAGGGTGACGCCCTGACGCATCATGGTGTTGTCCATATTTCCGCCCCAGACGCCGTTTAAGTTGGAGTTGATGTGCTGGCCCTTGGCCGTGACTCCCAGCACGCCCACCATGGGATCGCAGGGAATCTGCAAATGCCGGTCGAACACCACCATATTGTCGCGGATCGGCGTGATCTTGTAGGTAGTCTCAGTAAAGAAGTCCCCCACATGCCCGTAGGTTTCCTGGCAGGTCACAATCGCCCGGTCCTTTAAGCGGATCTCCTCGATGGTCACCTCCAGCACATCCCCGGGCATGGCTCCTTCGATGTACACCGGGCCCGTTACCGGGTTGACGTTGACCTTGTCGAACACGGCCACGTCGTAGCGCTCGCTCTTCTGCTCCGTGAGCACATTGCACAGGCAGTCCTTTGTCTCAAACTCCACGCTGTCCCCCGGTTGGATGCGCAGAACCGGTTCATTTTTTTCGTCCCAATAGTGAAAGCCATTGTCATGGCTGATTTTGTACAACATGATCTTACCTCCGATTTTATCTTCCTTTTCGCTGCATCTGGTCAAATACCACCGCAATCATCAGCACCAGCCCCTTGACGCACATCTGCACGTCCGACTGGACGCCCATGATGGACATTCCGTTATTCAGCACGCCGATGACCAGCGCCCCGATCAGCGCTCCCAAAATGGTTCCGCTTCCGGTGGCGGGCGAAGCTCCGCCGATGAAGCAGGCCGCGATGGCGTCGCCCTCAAAGCCGTTTCCGATCATGGTGGAACAGGAATTCATTCTGGCCGTGAACACGATTCCGGCGATTGCGGCCAGAACCGACATGTTCAGGTAAACGATGAACAGCACGCGGTCGTCGTTGATGCCGGACAGCCTGGCGGCCTTGCGGTTTCCGCACACCGCGTACAGGTTTCTTCCTGCCACCGTCTTTTCCAGAATAAAATTGTAAATCAACACGATGAGCGCCACGCTGATCAGAACCACCGGCATACCCTTGTAGGCCGCAAGGGAGTATGTAAACCACAAAATAACGCCGCAGATCAGCGCCTGCTTGCCCACGAAGAACGGGACTCCGGACACCTCCAGTTTATATTTGCGCTTTCTCGCCCGCTTCTTCACGTCCAGCAGCACGCAGATCACGCAGGCCGCGATGCCCAACAGCATGGTGGTGATGTGAAGCGTCTTGCCGCCGAAAAAATCCGGTATAAATCCGGTGGTCAGCATGAGGAATTCCGGGGGATAAGTGGTGTAGGAAACGCCCTTTAACACGATATAGGTGCCGCCCCGGAAGATCAGCTGGGAGGCCAGGGTCGCAATGTAGGGCGGCACGGCGAACCGCGCGATGGAGCCGCCGTTCCAGACTCCGATCAAAATGGCGACTCCGAACACGATCATCAGAACCAGCCAAGTGTTAAGCCCCTTTCCGATCATCAGCAGGCCGCAGAGCGCCCCGCTGAACGCACAGAGAGAACCCACCGACAAATCCACGTTTCCCCCGGTCAGGATACAGCACATCATGCCGGTGGCAAGGATAATCACGTAGGCGTTCTGCATCACCAGGTTGGCGATGTTCATGGGTCTTAAGATGACCCCCTTGGTTATGACCTGAAAAAACAGCACGATCACCAGGACGACGACCAGCATTCCGTTCTGCCTGGCGCGTTTTTTCAGCATTGCTTTTATATCCTGCATTATATCCCTTCCTCCTTATTATGCTCCACAATACACTGCATCACGGATTCCTGGGTGGCCGTCTTTCCATCCATCTCCGCACAGATGGTCCCCTCGTTCATCACATAGATCCGGTCCGACATGCCCAGGATCTCCGACAAGTCGGAGGAAATGAACAGCACGCTCTTGCCCTCCTGGGCCAACTGGTTCATAATGCAGTAAATCTCATACTTGGCCCCCACGTCGATGCCCCGGGTGGGCTCGTCCAGAATCAGCACATCCGGGTGGGTGAAAATCCATTTCGCCAGCACCACCTTCTGCTGATTGCCGCCCGAGAGGCTTTCCACCCGCTGGTCAATGCCCGTGGAACGGATATTCAGCCGCTTGGAGTAGTCCTCCGCCACCACCACGTCCTGGTTCTCATCTACCACGCCCATTCGGTCCGCGATGGAGGAGATGCCCGCCAGCGACACGTTGAACTGGATGTCCTTTGGCAGCACCAGGCCGTAATTTTTCCGGTCCTCGCTGATGTAGGCGATCTTTTTCTGAATGGCTGCGGCCACGGACCGCAATTTGATCTCCTTGCCGTCCTTGAAGATCCGGCCGCTTGTCTTCTGGCCGTAGGAGCGGCCGAACACGCTCATGGCCATCTCCGTTCTCCCGGCTCCCATCAGGCCGTACAGTCCCACGATCTCCCCCTTGTGTACCTTGAGGCTGGCGTTTTTCACGATCTGCTGTTCCGCGTAGGTGGGGTGGAAGGTGTTCCACTCCCGAATCTCAAAGCCCACTTCCGGCTTTACAAAGTGATCCGGCCGTTCCGGGTAGCGGTGGAGCATCTCGCGCCCCACCATGCCCTTCACAATGATGTCTTCCAAAAACGGTTTTTCCTCCTCCGACAGCCCGCCCACCGTGCAGCCGTCGCGGATGATCGTCACCCGGTCCCCCACGTAGCAGACCTCGTTGAGCTTATGGGTGATAATGATGCTGGTAAGCCCCTGCTTTTGCAGCTCCTTTAACAGATTGAGCAGGTGCCTGGCCTCCGTCTCCGGAAGCGCCGCCGTGGGCTCGTCCAATATCAGAAGCTTAACATTTTTTGCCAGGGCTTTGGCGATCTCAATCAGCTGCTGGGCGCCGATTCCAACATCCTTCACCAGTCTGGTGGCCTCCTCCTTAAAGGCCACCATATCCAGCCACTTTTTGGCTTCCTCGTTGGTCCTGTCCCAGTCGATGATTCCATGGCTCTGGCGCTCATTTCCCAAAAACAGGTTTTCCGCCACCGACAGGCCGGGGATCAGCGCCAGCTCCTGATGGATAATGACAATCCCCTTTCCCTCGCTGTCCTTGATGTTGCGGAACTGGCATATCTCATTGTCGTAGACAATATCCCCGCTGTAGGAGCCGTAGGGGTAAGTCCCGCTGAGGATATTCATGAGCGTGGATTTTCCGGCTCCGTTTTCCCCAACGATGCAGTGGATTTCTCCGCGCTTCACCTTCAACTCCACATTGTCCAGCGCTTTCACACCGAAGAATTCCTTGGTGATATTCCTCATTTCAAGTATATAATCCGACACTCCGCTCTCCCTTTCGCCTGAACCGGCAGAAATTTATTTTGTGCCAAAAATCTGTTCCTCGGTAAAGATACCGGAGTCCACCACAACCTCCTTTAAGTTCTCCTTGGTGATGCTCTCCATGGGCACGAAGATGGTGGGAATCTCATATACGTCCGGCGTATAAACGTCGGTCACTTCCGGCTCTCTGCCCTCCGCAAGGGCGTTAATAATGTCCAGGCAGGCCCCGCTTAAAAGGCGGGTGTCCTTGAATACGCTCATGTATACCTCGTCCGTTGCGATCATCTTGCAGACGGACTCCGTTGCGTCGTTTCCGGTGATCACCGGCATGGGCATGTCCGCGCTGCCGTAACCGAAGGATTCCAGCCTGGTGGCAATGGGGCCGGAAAGGTAATCGGAGGGGCTTAACACCGCGTCCAAAAGGGTTCCGTCGGAATAATAGGTGGTCAATAGGTTGTCCAGCCTTGCGGTCAGAAGCTCCAGCTTCCAGTCCACCACCGTACACTGTTCAATGGAGGTCTGTCCGCTCTTTACCACCAGCTTGCCTGCGTCCATGTAGGGCTTGAAGGCTTCCATCGCTCCTTCAAAATACATGTAGCAGTTGGCCTCTGCCAGGCTGCCCGCCACCAGCTCGATGTAGAAGGGGCCTTCCTCGCCTTTGTCTAAGCCCAGCTTCTCAATGATGGCTTCGGCCTGCATGGTCCCCACTTTCGAGTTGTCAAATCCAACGAAATAATCGATATCGCTGCTGCCCACGATTCCCAGGTCGTAGTTGATGACCACGATTCCGTTTTCCTTGGCCGTGGCCAACACGGAGGAAAGGGCGCTGTTGTCAACCGGGGCCACGATCAGAACCTTGCAGCCCTTCAATATCATGTTTTCAATCTGCTGAACCTGCATCTCAGGCTTGCTGTCCGCGTACTGCAGATCCACCTGATAGCCGGCCGCCGTCAAATCCTCATTCAGGGTATTTCCGTCGCGCAGCCAGCGTTCCGCCGACCGGCTGGTGAGGGATACTCCGATCATATCGCCCTTGCTGACCGCATTCAGCGGAGCGGCTTCTTTTTCCTGTTCTGTTGTATCCTTCACTTCAGTTTCCGCTGTTTTCTGCTCCCCCGGGGCCTGCGTCACACCGGCGGTGCTTCCCCCGCCGCATCCGGCCAAAAGCCCTACTGCCATCAACATTGACAAAAAAATCACGACTCTTTTCTTCATACGTTCCTTCTCCTTTGTGTTTTATACTTTGCCGTTCTGGCATGTTGTATATTTCAAAGTATACAACACAGTATTTTTATTTGCAAGATAGCTTGTGATTTTTTTTGATTTTTAGATAAATCATAGATTCTATTTGTGCATTTTAACCATATTTTAGGTTTCATTTTATAGTTCGAGCTTGTTTATCTGATTTTGATTTAATTTTATGTATACATTAGTTTATTTTTATCCGGCACAATGGATTTTCGGGGGCTCCGGTCTTGATTTTGCCAACGCCGTCGTATACAATAAAGCCAGCAATCTCCAGGGATTTATCAGCGGAAAGGGGCCGTCCATGGCAGCACGCAATTTAAAACAGCAGGCATACAACGTGATCAAAGAGAAAATCATCAACTGCGAGTTCGCTCCCGGCGCAGTCTACAACGAAGAGTACCTGTGCGAGGAGGTAAACACCAGCCGCACCCCCGTGCGCGATGCGCTGGGGCGTTTGGAGCAGGAGGGGCTTATCAAAATCATGCCCAAGCGCGGCATTGTGGTTTCCCCGCTGACGCTAAAGGACGTGCGCATGGTTTATGAGATGAGACTGCTGCTGGAGCCCTACTCCCTGAGGCAGTACGGCGATGCCCTTGAGGAGCCGGAGATTCTCAGGTACCACCGTTTCTTTTCCCTTCCCGACATAAGCGGCAGGCAGTTCTTCCAGGCGGACGACGACTTTCATATGTGGATCATGGAAGCCGCCGACAATATTTACCTGAAAAAGAATTATGAACTGCTGTACAATCAGAACCGGAGGTTCCGCATTCTGACCGGCACCCTGTCGGCCCGGCGCGTGAGGGAGACCTGCGGGGAGCACGTCCGCATCCTGACGGCCTGCCTGGAAAAGGATTGGGAAAATGCCGCGCTGGCCATGGAGGACCACCTGCACAAGTCCAGGGAGGGCACCTTCGAACTGCTTCTGGCCCGGCAGCGGGAGGAGGCCGGATTCCGCAGGTAGGAACCGGGCCGTTTTGGAGGAATTTTCCCAGGGCAAATTCAACGGACGACGGGTGATTTTTACACATAAAAAACTCTGGTTTACGCCTGCGGGCAGGTCCTGTAAACCAGAGTTTTTGGGTTATAATTCGATTTTTCCGGTCCGATTCCGTTTTATTCCGCCAGGTTCAGCAGCGTGATGATGATCTGGTCCGCTGCCACCTCCGCTTTGCGCTTGACGATGTCCTCGATCTGGGCGCGCTGGGGATCCGTGATGCTGGCCGCGTTGATCACCACGTCCACCTTGTCTTTTGTGATGCTGACCACCGGATCGGAGAAGCCCTTGGCCATGAGCAGGGTTTCGGCTGCATTTTCCTTTTCCGACACCTCGGTCAGGTCGATCATGTCCTGAATGGCCTGCTGTTTTGCGGCGTCGTCGATGGTGGTGCTGTCGATCAGGCTCATCAGGGTCTCCTTGTTCTTGGCCCGAATCTGCTCCCGGTTCAACTGCACATTGGCTATGTAGTCGGATACGCTCATCCCGCTGGTGAGCACGGCCTCCCCCGGATTCTCCAGCCCGGTCTGCGCGTCGGCATCTGCCGCCTGCTGGCCGCCGTTGCCGTCCGGCGCGGTGGTCTGTCCGTCCGCTCCGCCCTGGGCCAGCTGCTCGCCGTCCGCCCCGGCCTGGGCTAACTGTTCGCCGCCCGCTCCGTCCTGGGCCGCCAGCTGTCCGTCCGCTCCGTTCTGGGCCACCTGTCCGCTGCCGTCGTCCGGGTCATCCAGGCTGGGAATCTCCAG
>OLPX01000406.1_pt1 | contig 41576 bp, 42 predicted proteins | sample 1672491 | NCBI WGS metagenome assembly OLPX01 (sample SAMEA3136692, study PRJEB25190) | human gut metagenome | biome: human gut; feature: human-associated habitat; material: faeces | place: Austria | collected 2013
ATAGAATTGGGGCGGGATTTTAACAAATCCCACCCCAACTATTGACAAAGAGCCTTAAGAGACAAAGGTTATAATCCTCTGCGGTACCACTCTTGTTGCCGTTAAACGGCCACTCGTCCACATCTGTCAATGTGTAACAGGATAACGGCTGTTAACCGTTCAGTCTTACTGGTAAAGCTGTTCAGTCTGAAAGCTCAGAGGTGATTTTCTTCCGGTGTTCCTGCTGACTCGCACCTGCCGTCAGCTCTCTGAAAGGATACGGGACGGAATACTTTTCCTCGTCAAAGCTTGTTGTTGCTGGCTATTTAATTAAGAGTGATTCTACCGCGTTAAAGCAGATATGTCAATAGCCGGATTTGCCTTTTAAAAAAATCCGTTTGATTGATGACGGTGACCTGTGCGCGGAGCGTGCAGTTTATCGTTTTATTTGTCCTCCCTTCAAAAAGAGGGGGCTTACCGGAGTTACTTTTTCTTCTTCGGCGGATTCTCCTGCCTCAGCTGTTCGGCCAGTAGTTCTATCATCTGTTTTTTCAGATACACGTCGAATGCCAGCTCACAGATGAAGGAAAAGAGTCTAAGGTATTCCTGATCGTCACCCTCAGCGTCCTGGAAGGTTCCGGAAGCTGCCTTAAATTTCGCCATTACATCGTCTTTCAGTCTTTTGCGCTGCTCACGCTCCAGTGAAAAAATCTCCGTGTACAGCTCTGCCAGTTCAGGATTAGAACCGTCCGCAAAATGATTTTCGCTGATGGGAGAAAAAAGCTGCTCAATATCGTTGAAAGATAGTACATTTTTAAAATAATAGATAAAAATCAACAGCAATATATGGTTTTTAGAATATTTCTTTTTCTCCGGCGGCGGAAGCAGGTTATTCTTTGCATAGTTATTAATCATGGTTTTCGTCAGAATCTTATCTTCACCAAACCGCTTGGAAGCAGATAAATGTGTATCCATGAAAGTGGTAACCTGATCCATATATAAATCAATGGCGGGGATATCAGACGGATTGATTCTGGTCACACTGTCCAGATAAGCCATCAGATCCTGCAGTCGTTCTTCATTCGTTTTCATAAAATTCACCTCAAATCTTATTATATAGTAATGAATACTAGATGACAAGACCTAAAAGCTGTTTATTTTATAATGTTGTCAGAGTTTTTATTGTCCGCACTGCGGCGTTTGCTACTGTCCGCATGCCACTTCCCTGATGCTGTATCGAGGAAGCAATACAGGGAATTCACCTGCTCTTTTGGAAAACAGAGTTGACAAAGAATGTATGTTCGTTTAGAATGTTAGTGTGCTTACATTTTTGGACAAAGCCAGGAGCGGAAAAGCTGATTCAGATTAATTTAAGAGGCAGGCGTCCGCTCCCGAAGCCAGCTTGATATTTTTAAATATAGGGAAAAAGCATTCAGGAAGGAAATAAAGATGACAGTTAACACCCATGTCGGATTTGAAATCCGTGTATTATCTAATCTTATTTACCGCAGAATCAATCAGATGTCGGCCCAGGAAGGGGAGACGCTGACCGCGAACCAGGACTGGGTTCTGCATTTTTTGATTCAGTCGCAGGGGAGAGATATCATGCAGAGGGACATTGAAAAGGAATTTTCAATCCGCCGTTCTACGGCCAGCCGGACTCTGCAGCTGATGGAGCGCAACGGATATATCCGCCGGGAGCCGGTTTCCTATGACGCCAGGATGAAGAAGCTGGTAGTGACGGAAAAGGGAGCCGAGGCACGGGAGAGGATGATAGACCGCCTGAACCGGTTTGAGGCAGAGCTTCAGTCTGGAATTTCCCGGGATGAGCTTAATCAGCTTACGCGCACGATAAGAAAGCTGGAAGAAAATATCAAGTAGACCATGATATGGCGCATATTTTAACACAATATGAAATAGTTATTGCAGGCAATGAAAAAGGAGAATTATTTACATGAACACAAACAGAGAATTATTTGAGGAGGCGCCGGTCCCCAAAGCGGTGGCCCTCATGGCTGTCCCCACCATGATTTCCATGCTGGTTGTGGTTATTTATAACATGGCCGACACATTTTTTATCGGCCAGACCGGAGATCCCCTTCAGGTGGCGGCCATTTCGCTGGCTACACCGATCTTTATGATTTACATGGCGCTGGGCAACCTGTTCGGGATCGGCGGAAGCTCCGCCATATCGCGTGCGCTGGGAGAGAAGCGGATGGACCGTGCCAGAAACCTGTCGTCCTTTTGCTGCTACGGCTCTATCGGCCTGGGCATAATAGTTGCGGCGCTCTTTATAGCCGGAATGGATTTGATTCTGAAGCTGATAGGAGCCAGCGCGAATACAATTGAGTATGCCAGACAGTATCTGACCTACATATCCTTCGGAGGCCCCTTTATCATCTTTGCCACTGCCTTCGGCAACATTCTCCGGGGCGAGGGGGCAGCCCGGGAGTCAATGATAGGAAATCTGATTGGAACCGTGGTCAATATCGTACTGGATCCCGTTATGATTCTGGGGCTGGGCTGGGGGGTAACCGGCGCGGCGATCGCTACCGTCATCGGAAATATTGCGGCCAGCGCCTTTTATCTTGTCTATTTTCTCAGGAAAAAATCATCCCTCTCCATTAAGCTTAAGGACTTTAAGATGGGGGAACGGATCGCATCCGGTGTTGCTTCGATTGGGATTCCGGCATCCCTGAATAACATTTTGATGAGCTTTGCCAATATTATTTTAAATCTGGCATTGGTTGGATACGGTGACACTCCGGTAGCCGCCATGGGCGTGGCGATGAAATCGAATATGCTGGTGGTGCTTCTGCAGATTGGCCTCTGCGCAGGCATCCAGCCGCTGATTGGTTATAATTACGGAGCCAGGAATAAAAAACGGCTGATGCAGGTCTTCCGATTTACCGGTATCTGCGCCGTGATCATGGGTACGGTGCTGACGATTATCATGATGATTGCACGCCGGACGCTGATTCAGGTATTTATAAACGATACCGAGGTTATTGCCTATGGAATCCAGATGGTCATTGCCCTTCAGCTTTCCGGCCCGTTTATCGGCATTCTGTTTCTCTGCATTAACACAATTCAGGGAATGGGAAAGGCGCTCCCGTCATTGGTACTTACGGTCTGTCGCCAGGGCCTGATTTTTATCCCTCTTGTATTTATTCTGGATCGGATGTTCGGACTGGACGGCGTAATTTATGCGCAGCCTGCGGCCGATTATTTGTCAATTGTATTGGGCATTATCATTTGTTTCTGGCTGTTTAAGGCAATGGCGCACCGAAACGGCGCAGAGGAGGAATTCTGATATGGGAGAATCTGTGGTGGAACAGGTAAAAGAAAATATATACAGGCTGGGCGTAACGCTGCCCCAGAATCCTTTAAGGGAACTGAACAGCTATCTGATCCGGGGCGGGGAGCGGGATCTTCTGATTGATACGGGATTCCGCCGTCCGGAGTGCCGGGAGGCGCTGATGGCAGGTATAACGGAAGCCGGCAGCAGTACAAGCCGGATCGATGTGCTTCTCACGCACCTCCACTCCGATCACACAGGGCTTGCCAGGGAGGCGGCGGCCCCGGACGGCCGGATTTATATCAGTGAGACGGATTTTAAGGTATTACAGGAGGGTTTTCTTCCGCAGCGAAGCCTGCTCCGTCACCGCCAGTTTTTGGAGGCCGGTTTTCCTGAGGAACTGTTAAATGTAACAGAGGCGGTTAATCCGGCGTCCCGCTATAAGCTGGATGCGCTGGACGGACGCTTTTGCCCGCTGCGTGAAGGTGATAAGATCCAGGCCGGCCCATACAGTCTTACGATGATTTCCGTGCCGGGACATACGCCCGGCAATGCAATGTTCTGGGAAGAGAAGCACCGGTTTATGTTTACAGGAGATCATATCCTGTTTGACATTTCTCCCAATATTACATCATGGCTGGGCGTGGAGGACTCTCTGGGCGATTATCTGGACAGCTTAAAAAAAGCAAAGAAGTACCCTGTGGTTTTTGCACTCCCCGGGCACAGAAAGACGGGAAATTATGAGGAGAGGATTGAACAGCTTCTGCTTCATCATGAAAAACGGCTGGAGGAGGTCATAAAACTTCTCGAGGAAAAACCGGATATGACACTTTATGAGCTGACCGGAAAGATGCGGTGGAAGATCCGGGCGGCCAGTTGGGAGGATTTCCCGGCGGCCCAGAAGTGGTTTGCGGTAGGGGAATGCATGGCTCATGCGGATCATCTGCAGAAGCTTGGGAAGGTCAGCCGTTATTTTGAGGACGGTGTCTGGAGGTACCGGGCGGAGGTATGATATATCAAGGATATCTACTCAGTGTATGAATAAATGCACAGGCTTTTTGTCTAAGAGTTTTTCGTGACATACACAGGAAAATATATTATAATAAATTTCACGTTACCCTGAATATGGAATCAGATAAAAGGCGGTAGAAAATATGAACAAATACGAATTACTCAATCCGATGCAGCAGGAAGCGGTATATCATACGGAAGGTCCGCTTCTCGTACTGGCGGGAGCAGGATCGGGCAAGACCCGGGTTCTGACCCACAGGATTGCGTACCTGATAGAAGAAAAACAGGTGAACCCATGGAATATCATGGCTATCACTTTTACTAATAAGGCAGCGGCTGAGATGAGGGAGAGGGTAGACAAGATTGTCGGCTTCGGCGCCGAGAGCATCTGGGTCAGCACGTTCCATTCCTCCTGCGTCCGGATCCTGCGCAGGCATATTGAGTACCTGGGATACAGCACTAATTTTACGATTTATGACGGGGATGACCAGAGAACCCTGATGAAGCAGATATTCAAGCGCCTGGATGTTGACACAAAGCAGTTTAAAGAGCGGGCGGTTCTCAGCAGAATCTCTTCCGCGAAGGACGATATGATCACGCCGGAGGAATTTGAACTGAACGCCGGAGGCGATTTCCGGGAGAAGAAGGTTGCCCAGATTTATAAGGAATACCAGAAGGAGTTAAAGAAGAATAACGCCCTTGATTTTGACGACCTGATTGTAAAAACGGTGGAGTTGTTCCAGAATGTTCCGGATGTGCTGAATTATTATCAGGAGCGTTTCCGTTACATAATGGTGGACGAGTACCAGGATACCAATATGGTGCAGTTCAAGCTCGTCGATTTGCTGGCCGGAAAATACCGGAATATCTGCGTGGTAGGTGATGATGATCAGTCCATTTACAAATTCAGAGGCGCCAATATCGAGAATATCCTGAGCTTTGAGAAGGCATTTTCGGGGGCTAAGGTAATTAAGCTGGAGCAGAACTACCGTTCCACCCAGAATATCCTGAACGCAGCCAACGGAGTGATACGCAATAACCGGGGCAGGAAGGATAAGACGCTTTGGACAGCCAACGACGAGGGGAATCTGGTCCGGTTCCTGCAGTTTGATACGGCCTATGAGGAGGCTGAGGCGATTGTAAAAGACATACGACGGGAAAAGGAAGAGACAGGCAGGGAATATTCCGACTTTGCCGTGCTTTACAGGACAAACGCCCAGTCCCGTCTGCTGGAGGAGAAATGTATCCTGTACAGTATTCCCTATCGTCTGGTGGGCGGCGTGAACTTCTATCAGAGAAAAGAAATCAAAGATATTCTCTGCTATTTGAAGACGATTGCCAACGGGCAGGATGATCTGGCGGTACAGCGTATCATCAATGTTCCGAAGAGGGGGATCGGAGCCACCTCTGTCGGCAAGGTGACGATATTTGCGTCTGCCAATGGGATGAGCTTTTATGACGCCCTTCTGCGCGTAAGGGGAATAACGACCCTTGGCAAGGCGGCTGACAAGATCGGTGTTTTTACAGAGCAGATTGAAGATTTTAAAGCACGCCTTCCAAAGATGAGCATCAAGGAGCTGATCGAAGAAGTGCTGGAGAATACCGGATACAAGAAGGAAATCGAGGCGGAGGGCGAGATTGAGTCGGAAACACGTCTTCAAAATATCGAGGAGCTGATTAACAAAGCGGTCAGCTACAGTGAAAATGAGGAAAATCCGACTCTGGACGGTTTTCTGGAGGAAGTTGCCCTGGTGGCCGACGTGGACAATATGGATGAATCGGAGAACCGTATCGTGTTGATGACCCTTCACAGCGCAAAGGGACTTGAATTTCCCTATGTATATTTAAGCGGTCTGGAGGACGGCCTGTTCCCCAGCAGCATGTCGATTATGTCGGACGACAAGGATGCGGTTGAGGAGGAGCGCAGGCTCTGCTATGTGGGAATTACTAGGGCCAGGGAAAAACTGACTTTGACCATGGCAAGACAGCGTATGACGAACGGGGAAACGAGGTATTCCAGGGCCAGCCGCTTCGTGGAAGAGATACCGGCATGGCTTCTGGAGCAGGAAGAACAGCCGTCTGTATTTGGCAGGGCCGCTGGCAGGTCATGGGGAGGCAGCCCATCCGCTTCCTCTTCGGACAGAGGCTTTGGAGAAGCGGCTTCGTCCGGCTGGGGCGGAGCAGGCTCCGGCGTCCAGGGTTCATCCGCCAATCGTTCATGGGGACGTTCCGGCGGCATTACGACCGGATGGGGAGCTGCGTCGGGAGGCGGCGCAACCGCCTCCGGCTTTGGAAGTACGGCAGGGAACCGGCAGGGAGAGGGAGTCAGCACATTTGGCGTGAAACCCAATGCGTATGCCTCAAAGACAGCGCCGGCTGCCCCCTCCTTCGGCAAAGCATTTTCCGTACAAAAAGCGGATCATCTGCCATACTCTGAGGGCGAACGGGTAAAACATGTTAAATTTGGCGAGGGTACGGTTAAAAAGATAGAAGATGGCGGCAAAGATTTTGAGGTCACAGTGGAGTTTGACCGGGTAGGCGTTAAAAAAATGTTTGCATCATTTGCCAAATTATTGAAGGTTTAGAAAAGGATGCGCACTGCGAAGGAAGGATTGACGGCGCTTACGTGAAATTTTTCTTATTTGATCGCCATATTGTGTAAAATTTGAAAAAGGACAAAAATAGGATAGTAAAAACATGATATTGGTGATATAATATAAAGGAAAAAACATCGGTGCAGGATCACGGAAGAAAGGATGTGGAACCTATGAATAAATTTGATATGATGGGTAAGGATGCATTGTCAAAAGTAGAAGAAATCATGAATGCAACAAAGCTGAATGAATTTTTACACAGAAAAGAAGAGGAAGAGAAGAAAAAAACATGTATTCTTTGGATTCTCGCTATTATCGGTGTTGTAGCGGCAGTCGCAGCGATTGCGTATGGTGTATACAGATTCTTCACACCGGATTATCTGGAAGATTTCGAAGACGATTTTGAAGATGACTTCGATGACGACTTCTTCGAGGATGATGCAGAAGACGACAAAGAATAAAACGCTGTGTGATGCGATAAAATGTATCTTTTTAAGTACAATAAGATAAGATGATGAGAGAGGCGCCGGAACAGGCGGCCGTATGATACGGTCGTTCCGGCGCCTTATTGATTGATTGATTGATTGAGGGCGGTGACCTGTGCGCAGAGCGAGCAGATTCTGCGCGTCTGTCCGCAGCTATTTGATGTCATTCGTTACAGTCCTGTCAGTTCGGAAAGCTGCTCCAGAATTCCTTTTCCGCCGCTCACGGAGATATTGCCCACTTTATCGCAGATTTTCTCTAAATATTCCATTTCTTTGAGTTTCAATAAAGTTTTATTTTCATCCATCAGCTTTGCCGTATTTAACAGGCTCCTAGTGGATGCCACCTCCTCACGGCGCATGATTACGTTAGCCTGGGCCTTTTTCTCAGCGACCAGTACGGTATTCATGATGTCACGGATTTCGCCGGGCAGGATGATATCTTTGATTCCGGCATTTAAGATTTCCACGCAGTAGTCATCCTGCTCCGCTTTTAACTGCTCACAGACGGAGCGGCCGATCTCATCTTTCTGGACAAGCAGTTCATCGAGGCGGAAGCTGCCCACATATTTCCTGATACATAATTGGGCGGCAGTATAGAGCTGCGCGGAAGCTTCCTCGATTGTCCTGACCAGCTTTTCCGGGTCAGTGATCCGGAAGCTGCATACCACATTTAACCGGACGCTTACCTTATCGGCGGTCAGGATATCCTGGCCGGAGATATCTAACTGCTGTGCCTTCATATTGAAAATTTTGCAGGTAACCTCTTTGCCGTAGTTCCAGAAATACCAGTTGCCCTGCTCCAGCCTTTTTTCAAACTTGCCGTCAAAATAGAGCAGGCCGATCTCACCGTCTTTGATGGTGATTTTTTTATAGAATTTGACCGGGATCAGGTCTATGTAATATCTTGGCAGGGTCTGATCCATATACGGATTCGTGATGTCTACCAGGCGGATCTCCACATCTTCAAATACGTTCCAGTATAAAGCCTCGGGACCTGTCAGGACCTCCTTGAATGCTTTGTTGACAAAGCGGATAGCCAGACATTCGTCCGGGATATTTACACGGATTACACGCTCGGAAAATTCTTTGTTTTTCATCAGAACCTCAACCGGAATCCCGCAGGTGTTGACGGCTCCGGTCATCGGGACAATTTTCAGCTCATAGCCCATAGCTTTTATGTAATGGCAGGAGCCGGCGGCGAGAAAGCTTTGAAATCTTCCGTTTTTTAACAAATAACCGCATTCTTGTTCTTTGATTATATATTTCATAAATGTTTACCTCCATTTAAATTTGATTCTCTGTGATTTTTTTGAAAAGCAGTTTTAGAGCAGTTACGTCCCTTCTTCACCAAAAGTCTGCGGACCTTTTTTTCAGTACCGGTTTTGCCCTGCGGCTGAGAGGCGCTGTATCAGCCGCCTGCTCTGGCACAGAGTCTGCCGGAACGGTATCCAAATCGGTTCTGGCAGTTTTTTGGCTGCTTCTTAATGCGCAATCTTTGGGGAAGGCGGCACGGCCGTTCGGCGGTGCGCACCCTGACCACGCAGAATCGCAGAAGAAAACGGAAGAAGGGGCGTCTTTAACTCTGTGATGGTTTGGCCAACATCTTATCAGGATGTTCCAAAGTTTAATGATTGCTATAACCACTTAGCTACATGCTTTCGCAAGGAAGGATTCGAACCTTCGACACATCATGTTATGCTGACTGGCCGGAATACCTGTCGATCAGGGACGGAGGCACCGCGGGGGCTCTCCTGGAGATAACCCCTCGCCTGTGAGACAGCCTGCAATGTTTTGAGAGTTATGTTTCTCATGAATTTATCATAAAGGATTGTGGGAGAAATATCATTTAAAAAAAGTTGCGAACTTGTTACTGTTTGCAGAACCGCGTTTTTTACGGGGCTGAGAATAGTAATGCGGACTTCTTGAAGAGGGTAAGAACCATATTAACTGGGATACGGGCAGAGGGAGGCTAAATGATAGAATCGGTTTGACAAGGCGAAAGCCAGACGGTAGACTGGTCTTAAAGAAGAAAAAATCGGTTTGAGCCGGGAGTGATGGACTTGAGCCGGGTGAAGAGATAAGCCTTGATGAATGTGATATTACATAATTAAGATAAATATAAGGATGTGGGAAGATGGCGGAATTTCAGGAGCTGATTAAGAATTTTGACCGTATTCGCGACTATATGCGGCAGTTTTATGTCTACGGGTTCAAGGTGAGGGGCGATTATGATGTTAAAAGCGCCAGGACCTATGATAACGAGAAGCGCAGGATTGAGAGCTGGCTTTCTGAGTATATGGTGTCGGAATATACTTCAAAGGGAAAACAGGTTTATATCAACGTGGACAGCAGGACAATCAGGCAGAACCCTCTCTATGCGGCATGGAAGGCAAAGAGTTTTACCGGCAATGATATCATGCTTCATTTTTTTATCCCGGCTCAGCTTTATGAGAAGCGGGAGGGACTGAGTGCAGGGGAATTGGGGGATCGGATAGCGGAATGCTACGGTGTGGTTTTCGACAGCCAGACGGTGCGGCTGAAGCTGAAGGAATATGAAGAGATGGGAATCCTGGGTACGGTAAAAAAGGGAAAAACGCTGTTGTATCATTTGAAGCCGGGTTTGCAGGAAGACAGCTTCCTGCCTCTTTTAACGGCAGTAAAGTTTTATCAGGAAGGGGCGCCCTTTGGTTTTATCGGCAGCACGATTCTGGACCGTGAGAATTCTGAAAATGACAGATTCCAGTTTAAGCATCATTTTATTGTACATACCCTGGAGGACGGAATCTTATTTGAGATTCTGGAAGCGATGAGGGAACACCGGAGGATTGAGTTTGTCAATAAAAGCAGCCGCAGCGGCAACGAGTCTTCCATGAAGGGGCTGCCCCTTAAGATATTCGTCAGTACCAGGACCGGACGCCGTTACATATGCTGCTATCTGGAGAACCGGCGCCGTTTTATGAATTTTCGTCTGGACTGTATCAGTAAGGTTAAGATGACATCAGTATGTGAGGATTATGCTCAATGGAAGGCAGCGCTTCAAAAAAATCTGGGGTTGTGCTGGGGCGTATCTTTTGGGGGCACCGGACGGGGGGAAGAGATATCGGTGAAATTCTATATCGATGTGGAGAAGGAGTCCTATATCCTGAAGAGGATTTACCGGGAGGGACGCGGGGCTTTGGTCAGAAAGACGGGAGAACACGAATATCTCTACACCGGAACATTTTTTGATACCAACGAGATGCTTTCCTGGCTGAAAACGTTTACCGGACGGATTCTAGATATTCAGTGTAGAAACCGTGCGGTGGTTGCGAAGGTAAAACGGGATCTGGAACGAATGTATGAGATGTACTGCGGAGATGAAAAAGATGGAGTTATTTGAAAAGATATATAGCTGCTATTACCAGGTGGTTGGGCAGATTTTGAGGGAGTCAGAGAGGCATCCGGTTACAGTAAAAGAGATGGAAGGCATCATCCGGAAATATGGTTTTCAAGAAAGCGTCCTTACGATTCTTCCAAATCTGACCGGCGGGGAATGGGCTTTCATGAAAAAAGGTAGGGACGGCACGTATACTCCGGCTGTTTCGCATCTGCCGAAGCTGCCGCTTACCGGACTGCAGCAGAGATGGCTGAAATCCATAATTGCGGACAGAAGGATAAGCCTGTTTCTAAGCGACAGCGATCTGGCGTGGGCCGGGGAGCTGCTGAAGGATACGGAGCCGCTGTTCGACGAGGAAGATTTTTATTATTTTGACAGATTCAAGGATGGGGATGACTATAACTCTAAACAATACCGGGAAAATTTCAGAAGCATTCTTCAGGCGCTTGAAAAGAAACAGGCGTTATTTGTCGCCTATGAAGGAAAAACGGGTGATACAGTTACGTATGAGACGCTGCCCTATCAGCTTCAGTATTCTTCAAAAGACGACAAGTTCCGGCTTTGCAGCCTGGAATACAGCCGGGGGAATTTCAGACGGGAATTGACACTGAACCTGTCTAAAATCAGGGCATGCCATCCTTCAAAGCGCGAGGTTTCCATAGAACCTGCAGAGTACAGATTTTGCAACAGAGGAAAATCACAGGAGCCGGTAGTTCTGGAAATCAGCGGGGAGCGCAATTCATTGGAACGGTGCATGCTGCAATTTGCCAACTATGAAAAACATACGGAATTTGACGAGGAGAGAAAATGCTGGATTTGTTCCATTTATTATGATAAGGCCGATGAGACGGAACTGTTAATCGATATCCTGTCCTTCGGTCCGGTGGTGCGGGTGCTGGGGCCGGAGCCGTTTCTGGGACTTATTAAGGCCAGAGTCAGGAGGCAGCACAGGTTATTTCAGCAGGTATGAGCAGACTACTGTTCACACGGTTGTGTCCCGCGAGGTATTTTCAAGATTTTCATGCGCATTCTGCACGAAAATACCTCGCGGAACACGGCGGGAAACAGCGGTTTTTGCCGTTTCTATGCATCGCGGAGCATGTTACAGCTTGCAGGACCATCTTTTTGCGGGGCTGTGAACTGTAACATGGGCAGGGGACGGGAATGAGCCGGATTTTGCTTTTCATCAGCTGTTTTTTCGTGTATACTGGTAAAGCCAGTAGAAAGAAGAAAGAAGAAAGAAAACGGAGCAGGCCGCGGAAACAGGGTACGGATTACGGCGGCGGATGAAAAGATGCGCATCAGCAAAAGTGCTGTGGTTTCAAGGTCTGACGAATTTATAAGAAAGTATAAGAAAGCTGATAAAAGGAGTTTATATTAATATGAAAAAAGGTGAGATTTATGAAGGAATTGTTGAAAAGATTGAATTTCCGAATAAAGGAATTCTTCATATAGAGGATGAGAAGGTCATTGTGAAAAATGCTCTTCCGGGGCAGAAAATCCAATTTCTTGTGAACAAAAAGAGAAAAGGCAAGTGCGAGGGACGCCTGATGCAGGTCCTGGAGCGGTCCGAAATCGAGACAGCGGAGACAGTATGTCCTCATTTTGGGATATGCGGAGGCTGTCTCTATCAGACGATTCCCTATGAAACACAGCTGGAAATAAAAAAAGAGCAGGTGAAAGAGCTGCTTGACGGTGTCTGCGGAGAGTATGAATTTGAAGGAATCAAGGGAAGCCCTCTGGCGGACTGCTACCGCAATAAGATGGAATTTTCTTTTGGCGATGAGGTGAAAGACGGCCCTCTGGCTCTTGGCATGCATAAACGGGGCAGCTTTTATGATGTTGTGACTACCGGCGAATGCAGGATCGTTCACAAGGATTTCTGTGATATCCTGCTTTGTACGAAAGCGTATTTCGAGGAAAAAGAAGTTGACTTTTATAAGAAGATGCAGCATACCGGATACCTCCGCCACCTTCTGGTGAGACGGGCTGTCAAGACCGGGGAGATACTACTGGATTTGATTACGACAACACAGATTGGAGTGGAAGAGGAGAAGGAACTCCTGGCCGGATGGCTGGAGCGCCTTCTGGCACTGCCGTTAGAAGGGAAAATGACTGGGATTCTCCATACAAAGAATGACTCCCTGGCAGATGCGGTGAAGGATGAGGGGACAGAGGTTCTTTACGGAAAGGATTATTTCTTTGAAGAGCTGCTGGGGCTTAAATTCAGAATCTCTCCATTCTCATTTTTCCAGACGAATTCCCTGGGGGCTGAAGTATTATATGAAAAGACGAGGGAATATGTGGGAGAGACAAAGGGAAAGGTGGTATTTGACCTGTACAGCGGAACGGGTACAATTGCCCAGATTCTCGCCCCGGTGGCAGAAAAGGTAGTGGGAGTGGAGATTGTTAAAGAGGCCGTGGAGGCAGCGAAAGAGAACGCCAGGCTGAACGGGCTAGACAACTGCGAATTTATTGCCGGCGATGTGCTGAAGGTTGTGGATGAACTGACAGATAAGCCGGAACTGATTGTGCTCGATCCGCCCAGGGACGGGATTCATCCGAAGGCGATTGAGAAGATTATCGGCTTTGGCGTGGAGCGGATGGTGTATGTGTCGTGTAAGCCGACCAGCTTGGCGAGGGATCTGGTGATTTTGCAGGAGAATGGGTATCGGGTGGAGAAGGGGTGTTGTGTGGATATGTTTCCGGGGACGGCGAATGTGGAGACTGTGTGTCTTTTGGGCAAACGAAAACCAGATGCCAAGGTAAAAATAGGCATTGATATGGATGATTATTACCGTATCAGGGAGAATGCTGAAAGCAAATAAACCTTTATAAAACCGAATAATACACTGAAACAAAGCAAGACAGAAGCTGTTGATGCGTTAGAAGATAACGTGTCAGCGGCTTTTTCTTTTTATCTAAAAATCTATTAGTCAAATCTGAAAGGAGTCAATTCTATGGCAAAGAAAAACGTAAGAAATATGAAGGTTTGTGGACAGAGTGGTTATAAATATGAGACAGTTCCGGCGATTACATTAAAAGGAAAATGGCTGGAAGAACTGGGATTTCATCTTGGGGATTATGTGCAGGTGAAATGTGAAAATGGTCAGCTGATTATCACGCCGGATGTGGATAAAGCACAGGAGCAGGAAGCGAAGACCGCATTTATGGATGAGGAGATTAAGAAACTGAAAATCAGATACCAGAATGAAAAAGAAGAAATTACTGCAAAATATGTGGCAGAGCAGAGTGCAGGCTGTTATGGAAAGAAAGCATGAGAGGGGGAGAATGTATGGCAAGGATTATAATGTGCGGATCATTTAAAGGGGGAGTTGGCAAGACTGCCAGCTCCTGGAACCTGGCTTATTCACTGGCTGAGATGGGGAAAAGGGTTCTGGCTGTTGATTTTGACAGCCAGGCAAATCTGACAACCTGCTTCGGAGTAGAAGATCCTGCAGCTGTGCCGGTGACGATTGGACATCTGATGATGAATCGGCTGGAAGATGAGGAAATGCCGGATCTGTCAGAGTTTATTCAGAGCAGAAATGGCGTGGACTTTATTCCGTCATCCATGATGCTTTCAGCAGTGGACAGTAAGCTGCGGATGGAGATGGGTTCAGAGAAGATGCTGACCGGTATTCTGGAGCCGCTGAGAGGGCTGTATGACTATATTATTGTAGATACCTGTCCATCGCTCGGAACATTGACGATTAACGCACTGACGGCGGCTGATGAGGTGATTATTGCCGTCAATCCGCAGCTTCTGGCAATGATGGGATTGCAGGATTTTATCCGGACAGTGAAGAAAGTCAGAAGCAGACTGAATGACCGTCTGCAGATTGCAGGGATCCTGCTGACTATGTGTGATGTCAGAACAAATCTCTGCAAGGTAATCACAGAACAGCTGACGGATACTTTTGATGGACAGATCCGGATTTTTAAGAGCATCATACCGAATACAGTAAAGGTGGGAGAATCAATTTATTACAGTGAGCCGCTTCTGGAGTATGCACCGGAAAGCAAGGCTTGCAGAGCGTATCAGAATCTGGCAGGGGAGGTGGATGGATATGAAAGCTAATGCACCAAAAAGAAAAGTATTTCAGGATGCACTGGATCTTCTTGCAGAGGATCCGGTGAAGAATACGCCAGTAGCTGTGAATGGAATTGTTTCTATTCCTGTTGAGGAAATACATCCTTTTCATGATCATCCGTTCCGGTTGTATGAGGGAGACCGCCTGGAAGATATGGTACAGAGCATCAAGGATCATGGTGTGCTGAATCCGGTGATCGTGAGGAAAGCTGCAAGGGGTTATGAAATGCTTGCGGGGCATAACAGAACCAATGCGGCAAAGATAGCAGGATTGACGGAAGTGCCGGCGATAGTGAAGACGGATTTGTCTGATGAGGATGCTTATGTATATGTGATTGAGACGAACCTGTTGCAGAGATCTTTTGCGGAACTGCTTCCATCGGAGAAGGCGGCGGTGCTAGTGGCACGTTATGAGAAGATAAGCAGTCAGGGGAAACGAAATGATATCCGACAGGAGATTGAGGCTCTGGAAGAAACCTGTGGACACGATGTCCACAAGTCCAGACAGAGAACCTGTGGACATGATGTCCACAAGTCACAGAAAAGCCGTGATGGGCTTGGTGAGGAATATGGAATGACTGGAAGGAATATTGCCAGATACATGCGGCTGGATCGGCTGATTCCAGAGTTTAAGGATGCTGTGGATAAGGGGACATTGGCAATGGTAGCCGCAGTGGATCTGTCTTATCTGAATGTGAAGATGCAGAAGCTGATCCAACAGGTGGCAGAGGCTGAGGGAAAGAAACTGAAACCGAAGCAGGCAGTGGAACTGCGGAAGATGGGAAAGGACATTACGAAAGAGGCGGTTGAGGGTGTTCTGGCGGGTAAAGAACAGAAGAAGTCGCAGAGTGTGTCTGTGAAACTGCCGATGGAATTGTATGAGAGATATTTTGCACAGATGGATGCCAGAGCAGTGCAGGAGATCGTAGAGAAAGCACTGGAAGGGTATTTTGGAAAGGAGGCAGCAGGTGTTTAGCAGGGAAGATCTTGAATGTCTGGATCCGGGGTATTTTGAGATTATTTATATGGATGACCGGGATGTGACCATCATGTCCCGGAATACCAAACATATGTGGTATATACATAATCCGGAATATCCATTGATGGGATCCTGTATTATATTTCATAAGCATAAGGTGTCCCATCCGTATCATCAGCATGGCCGCAGTAATACACTGCGGCAGGCTGTGCGGAGTATTAAAAGTCATGATCGGTGGCAGATGAATGGGAGAAAAATTACAAATTGATATAGTTTGGAAAGGCGTTATCAGAAATGGTAGCGTCTTTTTTGAATAAGGAAAATAAAATCTGCTGGCATAGGAAAACTTTTTATAGTAAAATTAGATCATAAGAAGTTATGGAGGATTTTGATGGGGAAAAGATTATATAGATATATAAGTTTTGAAGACTTTGTAAATCTTCTTGTCAATAATAAAGAACGATTTGTGCGACCAGTGTCTTGGGAAGATAAATATGAGGGGTATTTGTTTTCACACATGGAAACAAAAGAGGAAATAAGAGAAATTGTAAAAGAAATGTATAATAATTTGTGTCCTAGAAATTATTATGCGATACCAGATAATTATTTTCGTATGTGGCATAGTAAATTTTTTGTGTATGCACAATGCTGGTCAAAATATGCGGAAACAGATGCAATGTGGAGATGTTACTCATATGGAAACAGGGCTGTTCGCATTAGAACACGAGATGATAAATTGCTGCAACATACAAAGAAAATGTTTTCCGAGCAGAATAACTTTAAGGTGTATCTTGAAAAAGTATCTTATGATTTAAAGGGGAAAAATGCGATTGAGCAACAGATAGGACAAATGAAAATAAGCCTGTTGACTCATGAAGCCTATTTTCATAAACGTCCTGCATTTAAACATGAAGGGGAATACAGGTTATTAGCTGTTGATAATAATTTATCTAGGGCAAACTTTTTAATGAGTTATGGTGTTAAACATAAAATAGAAGAACATGTAAAAAACAAGACGGATGAAGAAATTATTGATTATTTAACAGATAAAATTTATGAACAAAGAGCTGATTGGAAAAAGGACATGGGCAATATTAGAATAGAAGATGCAGGAGACATTTCAGAGTACGTTGAAGGCGTGATGGTGCATCCGCTAGCTCCTGAATGGTATACAAACATTATTAAAGATATCTGCTTGAAGAATAACATAAAGTTTGATGGACAATCCAGAATATATGAATTAAAGTAATTACATTTAAGAATTAAAAATTCTTGAAAGGAATCCACCTGTTAAGGTTTTTAGACAGGTGGATTCCTGTTGTTTAAATATGATCTATTGTTTGTATATATTCCTTAAAAATAGGACGAAGGGTCTGTACCCATCCGTAAAGGGTACGCTGCGGTCTGTTCAGGATGGCAGATGCTTCTTTCAAGGTAAATTCATTCCCTAAAAGATTGATTAATTCAACATATCTGTTATACTGAGGATAGTTCTTTTGAATGTAGCTGATCCATCCGGTGAGTAGTTCCTGGTAGTGGTCAGTATGGTTGATGTCACGGGTGGACACTGGCTCATAGGAATCAGTGTTTCCGTCTTTATCTGTGACAGATAATGTTGAAAAGCAGGTTTTTCCTTTCAGAAGATTGAACTTATTGTTGTACGGACAAGCAGTACAGCTGTTAGATAAGGTTTTGGGCTGTCCGTTGTCCGGAGTGTATGAGGGGTTGGGGATTCTGATGGGGCAGAATCTTGCTTTTCCGTTTTGACCGCTGACGATACAGCGGTTTTCTATTCTGTAATGATGCTCCTGCATCCATTGTTCTCGTTTGAAAACATCATAGGCGTTTTTATTGACTTCCAGTTTGAGGGCTGGAACCATTTTGCCTTCTATGCACATCTTAGAGAGCATGGCGCCGGATCTGTCCTGATCAGAACAGGACTGAAATTGGCGGATGCCTTCTTCATCTGTTTCAAAGAGTACAAAATATTTCTTTTCGTCTGCTGTTTCCTGGGATTTTTTTGCCATAGGGGACTCCTTTCGTGACGATTGCCGAAAGGGGGATGCACATGGCAGTGTCGGATCTCGGATAGCAGAGGCGAAAAAAGCGCACAAAGAAAGAGGTCAGGCACAGGGATTTCTGACGGGCTGTAAGGACAGATCAGAAAATATGTGCATCCTCCTGCTTTTGCGCGCTTGGATCAAAGCAATCAGATTAATTTGTTGCAGAGAGTATCGAGTTTATTTAGTTGCAGTTCAACGTTTACGGCAGTTTATTTAGTTGTGCCGTGTTAATTCTTACGTGGGAGAAGGTATTTGGATGGGGAATGAAGTTGCATTACATCTTTCAGGAGGTGTGTTTTTTAACCTGATGCTGGCGGCGAGAAAGAAGCCTGTGGCAAATCAGAATCAGTGCCTGAAAGAATTGCTGTACATTTATGACAGGTCTGCAAAAGAGATGGCTGGAAACAGTCTGGTGACAATTGCGTCAAGGTTTCGGAACTGTGATCCGGATCTGCACAGCGATTACATACGTTTTGGAGATCCTGTGGTTGTCGAAGAGTTTAATGGGAGAATGCGTGATGATTACGCTTCTGTCGTTGGGGAAGTGAAGAATTATGCGGATCAGTATCTGGATCTGGAAGTGAATGGAAAGTGGTTGGTCCGGGCACTGATGGAACTGGTTGAGAAAGACAGTCTGATTCAGGATAATGCAAAGTTTATGGCGATTCCGGGAGGGCTTCCGGCTTATAAGCAGGAGTTCCCGGAAATGCATGTGGTTTATATTTACAATCTTCTGCTGAGTGTATGGCATTATATCTGCTGTACCCATGGAATGACAGAAAATGGGCAGGAAACGTATTTTGCTCTGGCTGACTTTGCAGGGGAAAGCAGGCCGAGAAAGTTTGACCGAAGCAGGATTGGTTTTGAGAGTCATGAGGATGTGACGGTATCTTATGATATGGAGATTGTGCAGGATGATATGAAGATACCAGAGCCGGCAGCTGCCTATGTTCGGAAATTGGCAGGAAAACCAGATAAGCAATTGGAGATTTTTGCACCTGTAAATTCTGCAGTGTCTAAGGAGGTAGAGAGTATTTTCTCTTTTGTGGTGGAACATACCCACACTTCTGATAGAAAGGCGGCATTAAACAGGTATCGGACATATTTGACCAGGGCTCGTGAAAAGCACAGTAAAAAGAAAACTTTTCTGTATGAGATGCAGAGGGATTTTTATGGTTTCTTTGTCTGTAATGATGTGAAACGGCGTGAGACTGTGTACAGGAGCGAGCGAAGGAATGACAGAAAAGATGACAGGGTGATTGAGAATGCCTGTATAGATTCTTTTGAGGAAGAACACCGGTTCATTGTATTATCTGGGACTGGCGGCATGGGAAAGTCCATGATGATGACGCACTTTATGTTGGACACGATTGATAAGAATAAAGAGACAGGGGAAGTTCCAGTGTTTGTTTTGCTGAGGGATTATAATCCGGTAGCAGGAGATCTGATTGATTTTATTTTCGGGGAATTGAAACGGCATGATGTGAATCTGCATCTGTCAGATCTGGTGGAACTGCTGCAGAGCGGCAAGGGCGTTATTCTGTTTGATGGTTTGGATGAGATTAAGAGTGAGAACTGCAGACGGTTCTATAAGGAAATGGAGAATCTGGCAGACAGTTATCCGGAATCTTCCTATATTGTTTCATCAAGGCCGACTATGAACTTCCGGGGACTGAGCCGTTTTACTGTGTATGACCTGCAGCCATTCAGTCAGGAGCAGGCCGTGGAGATGGTTGGAAAGCTGGATCAGAGTGTTGTGGATCCGATAATTCAGAAAGACTTTATTATGGATCTGAGAAATAACCGGTTTGGATTTGACTGGAGAGAGAGGAAGGATTTTCTTGGAAATCCGCTGTTCCTTACAATTCTTCTTCTGGCTTATGAGGGAAATCATGATATTCCGACAGAGCGGTACCTGTTTTATGAGCAGGCTTATGAAGCAATGGCAAAGAAACATGATGCGGCAAAGGCTCTGACAAGGGAGTTTGCAACCGGATTGAACAGCAGGGAATTTCAGAATTATTTCGGGGAGTTCTGTACGATTACTTATGAGCAGGAGAAGTATGACTTTACATCGGAAGAGATCAGTGCATATTTTCAGGAAGTGATTGAGGCGAATGAACTTGATACTACACCGGAAGCATTTATTGAGGATGTGACTGGGAAGATATGCCTGATTTATAAGGATGGCGGGAAGTATTATTTTATACATAGGTCTTTTCAGGAGTATTTTGTGGCATATTTCTTTTCAAGGCAGTTGGAGCAGAGGTTTGATGCTGTGCTGGATATTTTTCAGAGAAGGGATTCCGCTGATCATGACAGTGTGGTTCTGCCAATGTTGTTTGATATGGAACAGAATAAAACAGAACTGTGCATTATTATCCCATTTTTGGAACAGGTATTTAAGGATAAGAATGATGATGAAGCATATGAATATTTTTTGGAGTATTTTTATCCCATCATCTGTTATGAACAGGGTGATGTGGCTGATTTTTCAATGGGAACGTCGGATTCTTCTATTTATGAGTTTATTGCTGATAAATACAATTTCAAGGAAATGATTGACGGGGATGAACTGCCGGAAATGGACTACTGGGTGGACAGGGAATATGTTTATTATGACAGGAACTGGGACAAGGATACAGATGATATTGGTACACAGCTGACTGCCAGGATAGATCTTCCAGAGGGATATGAAAGAAGTTATATGGAATGTACTGGTGAAGAAATGGAAGTTGTGGGTAAGAGCTATGAGATCTGTGTGGTGGATGTTTACCGCCGTCCAATATATGAAGATACGCTGGAAATGCTGACTGATGATACCTTTCCGCTTAAGAAGGAGTTTTATTCTGCCAAAGAATTGTATATGAAGCTGAAAGACAAATATAAAAAGAAAAAGGATCGGAAAAGTTTCAGATCCAGATTTCATTAAATATTTACCGCCGGGGATTGTGTGATCTCCGGCGGTTTTTCTAATCCTTTTTGTAGAATGGTGTTTCGTATCCGTCGCCGCGGATCAGGATGTCCGGAATCCAGTCCGGTGTGCGGCTCATGATGGAGCAGATGCTTTCGACAGAAGCATCCTGGCGGCATTCTATGATGAGTTCGTCATGGACATGACCTACGATGAAGCAGAAGGACAGGTTCTGCATGGCGAAGCACAGGAGATCCCTGGAGACTGCCTGGACGATGTTTTCTACGAATTTTGGACCGTAGGATTCTATGCGCTGCCATTTTTTGTCTGTTCCTGTGCCTTCGTAGGTGACTGATTCCCCGCCGAAACGGTTTTCTCCGATGCGGGGCTTGACGTAGGAGAGCAGGCGTCCGGATGGGAGACGGATGAAGAGAAGTCCGCTTTTATAGAAGAACTGGATGCCGCGGACTTCTGCAGGTGTGCGGGTTCGGATTACGTTTTTGACTGCGGTATCGATATCCCACCAAAACTGTACGATGTTCGGGTTGGATGTACGCCAGGCATTGACCAGGGGCTGCAGTTCTTCTTCCGTCAGGCCCATGTCAAGGGCACCCATGGATTTCAGGGCACCGACAGATCCGCCATAGCCAAGGGCAAGTTCTGCGATTTTGCCTTTCTGGCGGAGATGCCCGTTGATTCCGTGCTTTTCAACCGGGACGTGGAACATCTGGCTGGCGGATGCACAGTAGATGTCTTTTCCTTCTGCGAATACTTTTGTGCGCCATGTTTCGCCTGCAAGGTGGGAGAGAACCCTGGCCTCAATGGCGGAGTAGTCGCTGACAATGAATTTATAGCCGGGACGGGCAATGAAGGCGGTACGGATCAGCTGGGACAGGGTGTCCGGAATGTCATCATAGAGCAAATCCATCATGTCATAGCTTCCGGTCCGCACCAGTTCGCGGGCTTCTGCAAGGTCTCCCATGTGGTTCTGGGGAAGGTTCTGCAGCTGGATCAGTCTGCCCGCCCAGCGTCCGGAGCGGCTGGCTCCGTAGAACTGGAACATGCCGTGTGCACGTCCGTCCCTGCAGACTGCGTTTTCCATTGCCTGATATTTTTTGACAGAGGATTTTGCAATCTGCAGGCGGAGTTTTAATGCCTGCCGGATGTCCCCGTCCGTGTTTTGGATGAGCTTTGCAACGTCTTTCTTTCCAAGGGATTCTGCTTCCAGTCCGTTTTCGGAAAGCCAGGATTTCAGCTGCTGGACGCTGTTGGGATTATCCAGGAGGGTGATGGACTGCATGGCGGACAGGAGGTCTGCTTTTGATTTTTCGTCAAAGGCAAGGGCATTTTTCACCATTTCCATGTCCAGCAGGATGCCGCGGTCATTGATTTCCTGATCCAGATGATATTCGTTCCATATCTGATCCGGGACAGGAAAGCGGGACAGGCGCTTCTGGATGGACATTTCTACTTCAACGTCCCGTTTATTGTATGCTTTGAAACGGATCCATTTTTCGCTGTCGTGCTGTGGAAGGTTGCGGGTTCTGCCGCCGTTTGTTTTGGTTGCCTTGCATGGCGTGCAGAAAAAGCGGATCAGGTCTTTACCTTCTTTCAGCTTCTGTTCCTGCAGGCCGAGGACAGCACCGGCTCCGGCAAGGGAGAGCGGCAGTCCCAGATAGGCAGACCAGACCATGCTGCATTTCCAGGATGACGGGTCCAGATAGTTTCCGGCAGGATCTTCCGGTATGCCGTACCCTTTAAAGTACTCCGGATAATGGCGGCGGAGCCAGATGGAAAGACAGATCCGTTCAAAGGAAGCATTGAATGCCCATTTGGTGACAGATTCGTCTGTCAGGGATTTGAGGATTTCTTCTGGGATGGTATCGCCGCAGGCAAGGTCATAGACGGCAACAGGCCCGCTGTTTATGGATACACCGAACAGCAGGATCTCAAACTGATCAGATTCCGCATATTTGTAGACACCGCATTTCTGGATATCCCGGTCACTGTAAGTTTCGAGGTCAATCGACATTTCTTTTATTTCCATGTATTTTCCTTTCCGGTATAAAAAGCGGCAGCAGTGAGCATAAGGGCACTGCCGCCGCTGTCTGTTATACCTGTTCTTCTGGATTGATGACTGCATAAACAGAATCCAGTGGGTTGATGGCTGACTGGAGCCAGACTGCCGTGTCGGTTCCGTCCTGGTTTCCGGTTTCCAGAAAGTAATATCCTGTTTCCGGTGCCGGGATTCCGCTCCTGTTCAGGTGGAAGAGGGCATCCATCAGGCGTTCTTCCTTGCTGGATTTTTCTATATGCATTAATTCCGGGAATAAGGATCCTTTTTTGAAAAAACGCATGATCCCGTAGGTGCGCTTCTGCGGATCAGCAGGATTCTCACAGACGAAAAGGTCTGTGCCTTCTGGCGGCTGTTTTTCTGTAAATGCTCTGAGACTGCATAATAAACACATGATAGTTCCTCCGTTTCTTTTAAAAGAGGGATGGAGCCTTGTCCATCCCTGTGGTGCTGTCTGTCAGGATCAGTTCAGGAAGTCGTCATCTTCCTCCGTGGCAAAGTCATCCTCTGCGCGGGATTTTCCGCCAAGGGGTTCGCCGTCACGGATTTTCTGCAGGTTGTTTAAGCCGCAGGCAATGCCTTTGTTCCCATTTGAGTTGAATGCATACATGTTGATGGATGCCCTGCCGTATACGCCGGAGTAGACTTCCGAGCGGTCAAGGATCGGCTGTCTGTCTGCATCCACGATGCCGGGAGCAGTGCCGGAGTTTGCGTTGATGAAGTAAGCGTTTTTGTATGCCTCGTCATCCGGGCGTTCCAGGTCTCCGTCCCTGAGAGGTGTTTTGAGGATGGAGAGGGCGGGTACGGTTTTTCCGTTTCCTTTCAGCTTGGCTTCCCCTTCCTCGTAGGCTGCCTGGATGGCGGCTTTGATTTTGTTTACGGTTGCAGTATCGGATTTGGGAATGATCAGGCTGACGCTGTATTTCGGGGCGCCGCCGTTGATGCTTTTCGGATCCCATACGTTTGCGTAAGACCATCTGGTATTAACTCCTGTGATTACTTTTGTCGGATTTACAAATTTTGACATGGTATGTCCTCCTTATTCTTCTTTGAAATCGTCACTGGCAGTGTTCATTGCCGGACGTTTATCTGTTTCCGGTACAAGAACCGGTTTTCCGGGCGGTTTTGCAACCAGTCCGCCAAGGATCTTTTCAAATTTCTTTTTTCCCAGAAGGGAAGTCATGGCTGTGATCCCCAGCAGTTTTTTCTCATAGGGATCAAATCCGTTGTCTTTTACGGCAGATGCAACGGCGGTCTCATCCGTGTATTTCCGGGTGGATCTGCCTTCCACGACTTTGTAGCCGGGGTAGTCCGTGCCGCTGAGTGCGGACTGCAGGGCATAGTCCTTGATGTCGCCGGCCCATGAAACCAGTTCGTCAATGCGGGGCAGGATGGCAGAGATTTCTACAGGTTCCAGATGCTCCGGCATTTCGAAGTCGTACTGTGCGAGTTCCAGATTATACTCTGCACGTTTCCGGCAGGTGGCCTTGACTGCACAGAACTGGCAGTGTGCGCCGGCTTTGAAGTCTCCTTCTCCCCTGATGGCAAGCTGTGCCGCAGGTTTCAGGGTATTTTCTGCCCAGTCCAGCAGGTCTTCTTTTTTCATGGTGAAGGTGCTGATGTTGCTGCGGCGTGGCTGGAAGATGGTCATGCGGACAGCTTTGATGTCATAGATGCCGTCATAGGTATCCAGCGCCCCGAGAGCGTAGCACATCATCTGCGGATTGTTTTCTGCTTCCACAAGGATGCCGAGCCCGTATTTGAAGTCGATGATGTGCAGGATCTGGTCTGCAACGATCAGGCAGTCGCCGGTTCCGAAGGCATCCGGAACCCATCTGGAGAAGTCCAGGCGCTGTTCCACAAGAACCTGCGGGTCGCCGCAGAGTTTCTTTGCTTCCTGCAGCTGTTCCATGACATAGGTGCAGTACTGGTCCGTGCAGTCTGCCATTTCCTCATCAAACCAGGTAAGGGATTCGGTGGGATCCTGGGATGCCTGTCCCAGTGCTGTCAGGACCTTGTGTTCGCATAAGCTGTGTGCATCGGTTCCCTGCTGTGCATAGGGACTGCTTTTATTCGGCTCCTTTGCACAGAGAGCTGCGCTTGGCGGGCAGTTTATCCAGCGGTGGCTGGACGATGCAGAGAGAAAGGCGTGTTTATCAGGCATGTCCGATTCCCTCCGCTTCCTGTGCAAGTGCGGCATAGTCCTCCGGCTTTACGTCTGTAAGGCTGCCGCCGTTTCCGTATTTCTGGACCAGTGCCTTGACCTGGGCTTTGTAGATGCCCTCTGCCTCGTTTGCTTTTGCGGCAAGGATTCTGCGGACATCTTCCTTGGAATATTCTTTTGCAGGTTCTGGCTGTGGTGCCGGATCCGGTGTCTGTGCAGGGGATTCCTGCTTCTTTGATGCTTTTTTGCCGGATGTCTTTTTGTCAGGAGCTGGCTGTTCCTCTTCATCCGAAGAATAAAAATCTTTCAGCGCCCTGGCGGTTTCTGCCAGTTTTGTCCCGCAGGCGATCAGGTCATCCAGCATCATGGACAGTTCACTCATTTTACTCATGTTGTCAGTTCTCCTTTCTGTGAATTTGGGGAGCAGTCATGTGCTTCCTAATGGTTCATGGAGTTTTGGGAGCGGATTTTTTGAGCAGTTTTTAAATTTTTTTCAGAAAAGTGGAAATCAGGTCAAAAAATCAGGGGAGAAAACTCCTTGGATCAGTAGAAGGCGGAAGTCTGCCTTACTGACAGGAAAGGAGAATATCTGATGGGCGTAGGTTACAGAAATTCAGAAGGGTACTGGGATCCGGTGCCGTTTGCGGCGGCTGCAAATGTGGAAAGGGAAGCGAAGAAGTACCGTCCGCTGGTTTATATCTGTTCGCCGTACCGGGGAGATCCGGAACGCAATGCGGAGAAGGCACGCAGGTACAGCAGGTTTGCCGTGGATCAGGGAATGATCCCGCTGGCACCGCATCTTCTGCTTCCCCAGTACATGAAAGAGGAAAAGGAACGGGATCTGATCCTGTTCATGGACCTGGTGCTGCTGGGAAAATGTTCGGAGGTCTGGGTGTTCGGATCCGAGATCACGGACGGGATGAAGCTGGAGATTGGAAAGGCGAAGAAGAGAAGGATGACGGTGCGTTATTTTACGGAAGACCTGAAGGAGGCGTAAGAAGATGAAGTTTGTTTTGCAGACAGCGGATGCTGCGGGGGATGCGAGGAACTGCTTTTATCCGAACAGGGTGGAAGTGGGATGTGCAGAAGACCTGCAGGAAGCAGTGAAGAAGGATCATGTGTGCGGAAGCTACAGGAAGGATTACCGCAGTGTGGGAAATTTCCTTGGTTCGGATGTGCTGGTCATGGACTGTGACAATGACCATACGGAGGATCAGGGGGAGTGGATCACGGCGGAAAAGCTGGATGAGCTGATGCCGGATATTTCCTATGCCATTGCATTCAGCAGGAACCATATGAAGGTGAAGGACGGCAGGAAGGCAAGACCGAAGTTCCATGTGTATTTTCCCATTGAAAGGACTTCGGATGCCGGGTATTATGCGGCACTGAAAATGGCAGTGAAGGAGGCTTATCCGTTTTTTGACGGGAATGCACTGGATGCTGCCAGGTTTATTTTTGGCGCGGATGCAGGGGAATGTATCTGGCATGAGGGATGGACGAACATTGATGAGGAAGTAGATGCAGGGGAGATGCCGTCAGGTGCGAATCCGGGAGCCGGTCCGATTCTGGAAGGAAGCAGGAACAATTCCATGAGCCATTTTGCAGGGCGTGTGCTCAAGAAATATGGTATCTGCCAGAAAGCAAAGGATGCTTTTCTGGAACATTCCAGACGGTGTGATCCGCCGCTTCCGGAAGAGGAGCTGGATACCATCTGGGGGAGTGCGGTGCGTTTTTACCGGAATACCGTCATGTCACAGCCTGGATATGTGCCGCCGGATGAATATAATGCGGAATTCGGTTCGCTGAAGCCGGAGGACTATTCCGATATTGGCGAGGCAAAGGTGCTGGTGCAGGAGTATAAGGGAGAGCTGCTTTATACGGATGCAACGGATTTCCTTAGTTATGACGGAGTGTGCTGGCGGGAGAATAAGCAGAAGGCTGTGGGTGCAGTGGAGGAATTTCTGGACATGCAGCTGGCTGATGCAAGGGAACAGCTGGCGGCAGCAACAAAGGCACTGACGGAAAATGGTATTGAGGAATCTGCCGTGCGGACCGGCGGGAAGACGCTGGAAAAGCAGATCGGGACGGAGCTGATGGATGCTTATAAGGAGTTTCTGTCTGCGAAATCTTATTATGCCTTTGTCATGAAGTACCGGAATTATAAGAATATCGTGAATACCCAGAATGCGGCAAAGCCGATGGTGGCGGCGGATATCAGCATGTTTGATGCGCAGGAGAACTTCCTGAATACGCCGGATGCGGCTTATGACCTGGAAAAGGGCGTGGCAGGCGTGATGCCCCACAGGTCTTCGGATCTGATGACAAAGATCACCAATGCTTCCCCGGGCGAGAAGGGAAAGGAAATCTGGGAAGATGCCCTGAATACGTTTTTCTGCGGTGACCAGGAACTGATGGAGTACGTGCAGGAGACTGTGGGACTGGCGGCAGTCGGCAAGGTTTACGAGGAAGCGCTCATCATTGCCTATGGCGAAGGACGGAACGGAAAGTCCACGTTCTGGAATGCCATTTCAAGGGTGATGGGAACTTATGCAGGAACGATTTCTGCGGATGCCCTGACCGTGGGATGCCGGAGAAACGTGAAGCCGGAGATTGCGGAGCTGAAAGGGAAACGCCTGATCATTGCAGCAGAGCTGGAAGAGGGTGTGCGCCTGTCCACGTCCATCCTGAAACAGCTGTGTTCTACGGATCAGGTGCGGGGTGAAAAGAAGTTTAAGGATCCTTTTGACTTTACGCCTTCCCATACCGTTGTGCTTTACACAAACCATCTGCCGAAAGTCGGGGCATCCGATGACGGTACCTGGCGGCGTCTGATCGTCATTCCGTTCCATGCGAAGATTGAGGGCAGTTCGGATGTAAAGAACTATGCGGATTACCTTTATGAACATGCTGCGCCTTCCATCATGGCCTGGATCATTGAAGGTGCCAGAAAGGTGATCGCAGGGAACCACAAGCTGAAAAAGCCGGCGGTGGTGGAGAAGGCCATTGAGCAGTACAGGGGAATGAATGACTGGATGGGAATCTTTCTGGAAGAATGCTGTGACGTGGGTGACGGGCTGGAACAGAAGGCAGGAGAGTTTTATCAGGAGTACCGGAACTTCTGCCAGAGGACAGGGGAATATACCCGTCACAATTCAGATTTTTCTGCGGAACTGGAAAAGAGGGGATTCCTGAAAAAGAAAACGCGGAAAGGTGCTTTTGTGATGGGTGTGACGCTTAAAGATGAAGCTGTCCTTGATTTTGAGGACTGATGTGACGGCTGTGACGGACAGGTACAAAGGTGTGGAAGAATCTTTTTAACTTGAGTGTGACGGCTGTGATGCCTGTATACATATTACGCGTATAGGGATTTTTTTAATGAAAATTCTCTATATAGAAGGTATAGACCCAGTCATCACAGCCGTCACAGCAGAAATTTATGATGGAGGGATGGCTATGAAGTTTTATACATGGATGATGAGGAAACATTTAAGGACAAAGGCACCGGTGGGGGATCTTGCCAGGGACATGGAACGGGACAGGCAGTTTCCGAAGGATGGGGACAGGGCATCCATCCGGAAGTATCTGGAAGATAATGATGCATGCAGCGGATGTCTGGCTGCATTTGAAAAAGCATGGAGGAAGTATGAGAGAGAAACAGGTGGAGCAGAAGCTGGTGGCAGAAGTAAGGAAAAGGGGCGGCATCTGCCCAAAGTTCGTGTCACCCGGATTTGACGGGATGCCGGACAGGATCGTGCTTCTTCCGGGAAGGCATTTCGGGTTTGTGGAGGTCAAGGCACCGGATGAGGTGCCGAGGCCTCTGCAGGCTTCCAGGCACAGGCTGATGGGAAGGCTGGGATTTAAGGTTTTTGTCCTGGATGATCCGGGACAGATTGGAGGGATTCTGGATGAAATACAGTCCGCATGAGTATCAGGAGTATGCAGTCCGGTTTATTGAGGAGAACCCGGTGGCGGCAGTGCTTCTGGATATGGGAATGGGAAAGACCAGCATTGTGCTGACTGCCATTGTGGAGCTGATGTATGAACGCTTTGAAGTGAACCGGGTTCTGATCATCGGGCCTTTAAGGGTTGCACGCACTACATGGCCGGAGGAGATTAAAAAGTGGGACCACTTAAAAGGCATCCGGTATTCCGTGATGGTGGGAAGTGCCGCAGAGCGCAAGGCGGCACTGGATGCGGATGCTGACATTTACATCATCAACAGGGAGAATGTTCCGTGGCTGGTGGACCAGTGCGGAGCTGCATTTGGTTTCGACATGGTTGTGATCGATGAGCTTTCCAGTTTTAAGTCCTGGCAGACCAAACGGTTTAAGGCACTGATGAAGGTTAGGCCATTTGTGAAACGGATCGTGGGGCTGACCGGCACGCCTTCCAGCAACGGGCTGATGGATCTGTTTGCGGAGTTTAAAGTGCTGGATATGGGAAAACGCCTGGGAAGGTTTATCGGGCAGTACCGGGAATGTTATTTCCGGCCAGACCGGATGAACGGACCGGTGGTTTACAGTTACCGGCTGGTTCAGGGAGCGGAGGAAGCCATTTATGAGAAGATCTCGGATATCACGATTTCCATGAAAGCGGCAGATTATCTGAATATGCCGGAACTGGTCAGCACGGAGCATAAGGTTTATTTGGATGAAAAAGAAAAACAGCAGTACAGGGAAATGAAAGAGCAGCTGGTGATGCAGCTTCCTGAAGGGGAGGTCACTGCGGCGAATGCGGCAAGCCTTTCCGGAAAACTGTCACAGCTGGCAAACGGTGCAGTCTACGGTGATGACGGTGTGGTAAATGTGTTTCACGGGAAAAAGCTGGATGCACTGGAAGACCTGGTGGAATCTGCAAATGGCAGGCCGGTGCTTGTGGCGTACTGGTTTAAGCATGACCTGACACGGATCATGGAGCGGCTTAAGAAGCTGAAAGTGGACTGCCGGAAACTGGATTCGGATGAGAGCATCCGGGAATGGAACGCAGGGAAAATCCTGGTGGGACTGATCCATCCGGCAAGCGCCGGGCATGGATTAAACCTGCAGTCCGGAGGGAATATCCTTGTATGGTTCGGGCTGACGTGGAGCCTGGAACTGTACCAGCAGACGGTTGCAAGGCTTTGGAGGCAGGGACAGGAATCCGGAACAGTTTCCGTGATACATATCGTGACTGACGGGACTGTGGATGAGCGGATCATGAAGGCACTGGAAATGAAGGACGGGACACAGGCGGCACTGATCGAGGCGGTGAAGGCTGAGATCGGGATGGATGCTGAATGAAAATTTATGGCAATCAGAGTCAATCCAAGGGAAAAAATATCTGGAGGTGGCTTATGGATAAGCAGCAGATGGAAGTAAAGAATTTTCTGATGAAGGCATATTACATGGATCAGAGGATTGACAGTAAGCTGGAGCAGATGGCATCCTTGAATGAACTGGCAAGGAAGGCAACCTCAGCCGTGAGTGATATGCCTGGAAGCCCGAACAGGAACATTCACAAAACGGAGGATATCATTGTGAAGATACTGGAACTGCAGGAGGAAATCCAGTCTGATATCAGTGAACTTCTGGATCTGAAACAAAGCATTCGCAGATGCGGCCGGCAGCTGGAAGAACCAGAGGAGCAGGTTATTCTGGAAGAACGATACCTGAAAATGATGAAATGGGAACAGATAGCCGTGATCCTGAATATGAGCACAAGGAAAGTATTCCGGATCCATGATGAAATGTTGAAAAAAATCACAATTCCTGAAATCTGGCAGTAAATGCTATGGAATGGCAGTATCATCCTGTGATATTGTTAGAATGCGTAAAGCAGAATGAGACGGAAGCCTTGGAAGATGAATTTCTTTCAGGGCTTTTGTCATGTCCGGAGGTGGGAAAGATGCCGAGGAAACCAGATGTGCCGTGCAGGTATCCGGGATGCAGCAGGCTTGTACCTGCAGGGGAACGGTACTGTGATGAGCACAGGAGTAAGGTGAACAGTGATTATGAGAAGTACGGCAGGGATAAGGCTGCAAAGAGAAAGTACGGGCGTGCATGGAAACGGATCCGTGACAGGTATGCGGCAGAGCATCCTTTCTGTGAGTTGTGTTATGCGAAGGGTGTGATGGCTAAAACTGAACAGATCCACCATAAACTTCCGCTGAGTGAAGGCGGGACACATGACAGGAACAACCTGATCGCACTGTGCAGGCCGTGCCATTCGAGGATTCACGCACAGAGGGGTGACCGCTGGAACCGCAGGTGAGATTTTCCTGTGAGGGGTAGGGGCGGTGTAAATCCCTGTGACGGCTGTGACGCTAGAACGGCGGGTGGGTGTCACGCACAAAATTTGGTATTCAAACGGGGAATTGTCCCTGTGACAGAAAAGAGGTGGGAAATATGGCGAAGGACGGGACTGCCAGGGGCGGTGCCAGACCGGGAAGCGGACCGAAAAGGAAGGCTCTGACGGAGAAAATCTCTGCGGGCAAAACGGCAATGGTCTGTGATCTGCCGGAACCTTCTGACCTGGAAGGATCAGAGATGCCGCCGGTCAAAGAGTTCCTGAAAGCAAAACAGAAAAACGGGAAAGACCTGTGTGCGGAAGAAGTTTATACGGAAACATGGAAGTGGCTGAAAGAAAGAGGATGTGAACGCTGGGTCAGTGTGCAGCTGATGGAACAGTATGCCATGAGCGTTGCCAGATGGGTGCAGTGTGAGGAAGCCATTTCGGAATATGGAATGCTTGCAAAGCATCCGACAACAAAAAATGCGATTGCATCCCCGTATGTTTCCATGTCGCAGCAGTACATGAAACAGGTTAATCAGATCTGGTATCAGATTTTCCAGATCGTGAAAGAAAACTGTTCTGTGGAATGGCAGGGAAACACGCCGCAGGATGACGTGATGGAACGTCTGCTCAGGACAAGAAACGGAGGTTAGGCAGAATGGAGATTAAGGTTGTAAAAGATTTTCAGCTGGTGGAAGTGGAGAAGCTGGTGCCATACATCAACAATGCAAGAACACATTCCCCGGCACAGATCAATAAGCTGAGGGCAAGCATCCGGGAGTTTGGATTTATCAGCCCCCTAGTCATTGACAGGGATTTTAATGTGCTGGTGGGTCATGGAAGACTGGAAGCTGCAAAGGAAGAAGAATATACGAAGGTGCCCTGTGTGTTTGCGGATAATCTGACGGAGGCACAGAAGAAAGCATATATTCTGGCAGACAACCGTATGGCAATGGATGCCGGATGGGATGAGGAACTTCTGAAAATTGAGATGGAAGAACTGCAGGCGGCTGATTTTGATATGGGGCTGACGGGCTTCAGGGAAGATGAGATTGCGGATCTGTTTGCAGTGAAAGAAGATCCGGATGATACCGGAAGCAACAAAGAGTTTGATGAGGGGGAATTTGGGGATGAAGAGTTCAAACATGAATGTCCAAGATGCGGGTTCAAATTCAACTGACCACAGATTCCCGTGGAAATGGAGACTGGCTGATCTTGGGGATGTACCGAAGAACGGGAGAACGGTGTTCAGCTGCTTCTCTTGTGGGGGCGGATCCTCTATGGGATATAAGCTGGCAGGATATAAGGTTCTGGGCAACTGTGAGATTGATGAAGCCATGATGAAACTTTACCGGGGAAACCATCATCCCCAGTATTCGTATCTGATGGATATCAGGGATTTTAATGAGCGGAAGGATTATCCGGAGGAGCTGAAAAATATTGATATCCTGGACGGATCGCCGCCATGCTCTGTATTCAGTGTTGCCGGTGACAGGGAGAAAGCATGGGGAAAAGAAAAGGTATTCCGTGAAGGACAGAAGAAACAGAGACTGGATGATCTGTTCCTGCATTTCATCCGGACTGCTGAAATTCTGAGACCAAAAGTTGTGATTGCAGAAAATGTGGCAGGGCTTTTGAAAGGCAATGCCAGGGGATATGTGAATGAGCTGCTGAAAGCATTTAAGGAAGCTGGTTATGTGACACAGATTTTTCTGCTGGATGCCCGGACAATGGGAGTGCCGCAGAAAAGAAACCGTGTCTTTTTTATTGCACACAGGAATGACCTGGATTTGCCGAAACTGAAACTGGAGTTTCATGAAAAGCCGATCCGGTTTGGAGAAGTCCGTAGTGAACACGGGATTCCGTTTCAGAAGGCACTGATGGCAGAACTGATCGGCAAAAGAAAAAAGGGAGATACCTGCTTTGCGGATATTTCCCTGAGGGAGCGTGGAAAACTGTCCATGTTCAACAATGCGATTGTGGATGACAGCAGGGTGGCGCCAACCAATGTTGCGAATGCCACACTGGCAAGATTCTGTGACGGGAAGAAGTATTCCGATGCGGATTATGTTGCCACGCAGACATTTCCACAGGATTATGACTTTATGGACCAGTCTGCCGCGTATGTCTGTGGGATGAGTGTGCCGCCGGTGATGATGGCACAGATTTCCGGTGCAGTTTATGAGCAGTGGCTGAAATGGCTGTAAGGGGCTGGTTCTATGGCAATGAGAAAACTGAAAAAGTATAAACCGACGAAGTTCCGGGCAAGGGGAAGCAAATATAACAAGGACGCTGCTGATTTTGCTGTGGCGTTTATTGAGAGCCTTTGCCATACGAAAGGAACCTGGGCGGGGAAGAAGTTTGAGCTGATCGACTGGCAGGAACAGATTATCAGGGATCTGTTCGGGACTTTGAAACCGAACGGGTACCGGCAGTTCAATACGGCGTACATTGAGATTCCGAAGAAACAGGGAAAGTCAGAGCTTGCGGCAGCGGTTGCACTTCTGCTGACCTGCGGGGATGGGGAAGAACGTGCAGAAGTTTATGGATGTGCGGCAGACCGGCAGCAGGCCTCCATTGTTTTTGAGGTGGCTGCCGATATGGTCAGGATGTGTCCGGCTCTGAACAAGCGTGTGAAGATCCTGGCATCCCAGAAGAGGATCATTTACCTGCCGACCAATTCCTTTTATCAGGTTTTGTCGGCAGAGGCGTACAGCAAGCATGGATTCAACATTCATGGAGTTGTGTTTGATGAACTGCATACCCAGCCGAACCGGAAACTTTTTGATGTTATGACAAAGGGATCCGGTGATGCCAGAATGCAGCCTTTGTATTTCCTGATTACGACTGCCGGGACAGATACCAATTCCATCTGCTATGAGACGCACCAGAAGGCAAAGGACATTCTGGAGGGAAGGAAGATTGATCCGACTTTTTATCCGGTGATTTATGGTGCGGATGAGACAGATGACTGGACGGATCCGAAGGTCTGGAAGAAGGCGAACCCAAGCCTTGGAATTACAGTCGGGCTGGATAAGGTTAAGGCAGCCTGTGAGTCTGCAAAGCAGAATCCGGGCGAGGAGAACAGTTTCCGGCAGCTGAGACTGAACCAGTGGGTGAAGCAGGCAGTACGATGGATGCCGATGGAAAAGTGGGATAAATGTTCGTTTATGGTGAATGAGGAAGAACTGGAAGGACGTGTCTGTTATGGCGGTCTGGATCTTTCTTCCACTACGGATATTACAGCATTTGTACTGGTGTTTCCGCCGCAGGACGAGGATGATAAGTTTCAGGTTCTGCCGTATTTCTGGATTCCGGAAGAAACACTGGATTTAAGGGTAAGGCGTGACCATGTGCCCTATGATGTCTGGGAGAGGCAGGGCTTTTTGCAGACGACTGAGGGAAATGTGGTGCATTACGGATATATTGAGAAGTTCATTGAAAGACTGGGTGAAAGGTTCAATATCCGGGAGATTGCTTTTGACCGCTGGGGTGCCGTGCAGATGGTACAGAATCTGGAAGGCATGGGATTCACGGTGGTTCCGTTCGGACAGGGATTCAAGGATATGAGCCCGCCGACTAAGGAACTGATGAAGCTGACGCTGGAACAGAAGCTGGCACATGGCGGGCATCCGGTTCTGCGGTGGATGATGGATAATATTTTTATCCGGACGGATCCGGCAGGGAATATTAAAGCTGATAAGGAAAAGTCCACGGAGAAGATTGACGGTGCCATTGCGACGATCATGGGACTGGACAGGGCAATCCGGTGCGGAAATGATACTAGCGAGTCTGTTTATGATACAAGGGGATTGCTGGTGTTCTGAGAATGAAGATATGTGCAGGAGCTTTCAGAAGAAAAGGCTGTGCGGCAAAGAGTTCAGTTTGTTTGAAATGGGTGAATGTGGTGATTGGTGTATTGGTATTTGCAGGTATTGGATTTTTGATTCTGTTCGGAGTGTGTCTGTGTTTATTGAGGGCAGGATCTGAAGCAGATGACAGGATGCGGGAATTGTTCCCAGAAAGGGAAGAATGAAAATGAAGTTGTTTGGGAAGCTGTTTCGGGGAAGGGATGCTCCTTCTAACAGCACAGCTGGAAGTGGATATGGATTTTTTATGGGGAGCACGGCTTCCGGGAAGAGAGTGAACGCACGGAGTGCCATGCAGATGACAGCGGTGTATTCCTGTGTGAGGATTCTTTCGGAGGCAGTGGCGAGTCTGCCGCTGCAGTTTTACAGGTATAACGATAACGGGGGTAAGGAGAAGGCGGTGGATCATCCGCTTTATTTTCTGCTGCATGATGAGCCGAATCCGGAGATGACTTCCTTTGTGTTCCGGGAGACTCTGATGACGCATCTGCTTTTGTGGGGGAATGCGTACAGTCAGATTATCAGGAACGGGAAGGGTGAGGTTGTGGCTCTTTATCCGCTGATGCCCGACCGGATGACGGTGGACAGGGATGAGCATGGCAGGCTTTATTATGAGTACCTGGTTTATGACGGGGATGATGTGGACGGCAGGACCGGGACGGATCCGAAAGCAAATGGGAAGATTGTGCGCCTGCATCCGGCGGATGTGCTGCATATTCCGGGGCTTGGGTTTGATGGGCTGGTTGGATATTCACCTATTGCCATGGCGAAGAATGCAATCGGGCTTGCCATTGCTGCGGAGGAGTATGGAAGCAAATTCTATGCCAACGGTGCCGCTCCGTCAGGAGTGCTGGAGCATCCGGGGACTTTGAAGGATCCGGGCAGGGTGCGGGAGAGCTGGCAGTCCACTTTCGGGGGAAGCAGCAATGCCAATAAGGTTGCTGTCCTGGAAGAGGGAATGAAGTATACGCCGATTTCCATTGCACCGAATGAGGCACAGTTTCTGGAAACAAGGAAGTTTCAGATTGATGAGATTGCCAGGATTTTCAGGGTGCCGCCTCATATGGTCGGGGATCTGGACAAGTCCAGCTTCAGCAACATTGAGCAGCAGTCCCTGGAGTTTGTGAAGTATACACTGGATCCCTGGGTGAGCCGGTGGGAACAGGCAATGGTCAGGGCGTTGCTGTCCGCGGAGGAAAAGAAGAAGTATTTCTTTAAGTTCAATGTGGATGGTCTGCTCAGGGGAGATTACCAGTCAAGGATGAGCGGTTACGCTACAGCAAGGCAGAACGGATGGATGAGTGCCAATGATATCCGGGAACTGGAAAATATGGATAGGATTCCGGAGGAACTTGGAGGTGATCTGTATCTGATCAATGGAAATATGACGAAATTGCAAGATGCCGGTATCTTTGCCGGATCTGGAAAGGGGAAGGATACTGGTGAAGAAGTTTTGGAACTGGAAAAAGAAAGTGGTAAATCTGGAAAGCGGACAGGAAGCGGAGGAGCGGATCCTGTTCATGAATGGGGTTATCGCTGAGGAGAGCTGGTTTGATGATGATGTCACGCCGGCTCTTTTTAAGGATGAGCTGAATGCGGGAACCGGGGATGTTACCCTGTGGATCAACAGTCCGGGAGGTGACTGCGTTGCGGCGGCACAGATTTTTAATATGCTGTCGGAGTATCCGGGGAAGGTCACAGTGAAGATTGACGGGCTTGCGGCATCGGCGGCTTCTGTCATTGCAATGGCAGGAGATGAGGTGTGGATGAGTCCGGTGAGCATGATGATGATCCATAATCCGGCCACGGTTGCATGGGGCGACCATGCAGAGATGAAGAAGGCTATGGAACTTCTGGATGCTGTGAAGGAATCCATCATCAATGCTTATGTACGAAAAACGGGACAGAGCAGGGCGAAACTGTCACATCTGATGGATGCGGAAACATGGATGGATGCGAATAAGGCTGTGGAGCTTGGTTTTGCGGATGACATCCTGTTCCAGAAAGAGGAACAGGGCAGTGAAGGCGAAAATGGAGATCCAGGTGCCGACCGTACTGAAAATGGGATGTCTGATTCCGTAATGTTTTCCAGACGGGCAGTGAATAATGCACTGATGAATAAGCTGGAGAGGCATTATGGAAAGACTGGAAAATCCGTGAAAGATCAGGCTGGAATCGGCTTGAATGGAAATGGTGCTGAGGGGAATGATCCCTGTAATGGATGTTTCGGGGCGGCGGAGAATGCCTGCCAGAAGTGTGAAAAGAAGAAAGTGAATACGAATGTTACAGGGCGTTCTGCGGATGATTTGCGTGAACGCTTAAATTTTATCAAAAAATATATCTGAGGAGGATACGGATTATGACGATTCAGGAATTAATGGAGAAGAGAGCTAAGGTATGGGAAGCGGCAAAGAATTTTGTGGATACCCATGAGAATGAAAATGGTGTTCTGTCTGCGGAGGACAGTGCAACTTATGAGAGAATGGAATCGGAGATTGAGGATTTGACAAAGGCGATTGACCGCCACCGCAAGGCAGAGGAAATGGAAAAGAACCTGAACCAGCCGGTAAACCAGCCGCTGACCGGGAAGCCTTATGCAGGTGGCCGGGGTGAGCCAAAGACAGGACGTGCTTCTGATGAATACCGCAGGGCAATGCTGAATGCACTGAGAAGCAACTTCCGCCAGGTTTCCAATACCCTTCAGGAGGGCGTGGATGCCGACGGCGGTTATCTGGTTCCGGAAGAGTATGACAGAAGACTGGTTGACGTTCTGAATGAAGAGAATATCATGCGCCGTCTTGCTACAAGGATCGTGACTTCCGGGGAGCACAAGATCAATATTGCGGCTACCAAGCCGGCAGCAAGCTGGATCGAGGAAGGCGGGGCGCTGACTTTCGGGGATGCGACCTTTGACCAGAAGATTCTGGATGCACATAAGCTTCATGTGGCAATCAAGGTAACTGAGGAACTGCTTTATGACAATGCCTTTAATCTGGAAAATTACATCATTGTCCAGTTTGGAAAGGCACTTGCTAATGCGGAAGAGGATGCCTTCCTGAACGGAAACGGAACAGGGAAGCCGACCGGTATTTTTGACGGAACAGGCGGCGGACATCTGCTGAATACACTGGCGGCGGCTTTGAAATCAGATGACATGCTGGATCTGGTGTATGGTCTGAAGCGTCCGTACCGTAAAAATGCGTCCTTTATCATGAATGATGCAACACTGCCTTCCCTTAGAAAGCTGAAGGACAATAATGGTGCTTATATCTGGCAGCCGGCTTACCAGGCAGGGGAACCGGACAGGATCCTGGGATACAAGGTGGAGACTTCTGCCTATGCACCGAAGGACGGCATCGCTTTTGGGGATTACAGCTATTACAACATTGGTGACCGCGGAAACAGATCCTTTAAGCAGCTGAATGAACTGTTTGCAGGCAACGGAATGATCGGTTTTGTTGCAAAGGAACGTGTGGACGGAAAACTGGTTCTTCCGGAAGCCGTGCAGATCATGAAACTGAAAGCTGACTAATAGAAAAACATGGGAACTGGCAGGAAAAAGCAGATCTGCCAGTTCTGCTTTTGAGGTGATGCAGTTGGTTGTGACAGTAAAGGAAATGAAGAATTACCTGCGGGTGGATTTTGACGATGATGATGTGCTGCTTTCTGATCTGATCGAACAGGGGAAGCAGATCTGCATGGACGTGGCAAGGATCACGGATGAGGATGAGTTTGAAGATCTGCAGGGGACGAAGATTGCCGTGCAGTATGCGGCTGCATATCTGTATGAACACAGGGAGGAAGCGGATCATCATCAGCTGGTGATGGACCTGCGGAGCCTGCTGTTTGGAGTGAGGAAACCGGGATTCTGAGGTGGTTGTTTTGAATATTGCATTGATGAATGAAAAGGTGATTTTTCAGAAGTGTTCTGTTGTGAAGGACGGAATTGGGAATCACAGGAATGAGTGGACAGAGGATTACTGCTGTTTTGCAACGATAGGCGGTGAGGGGCTTGCCAGTTCCAGGGAAGCGGAAACCGCAGGGACTGTGGTGGAAGATGTGGGAATGATTGTGACGGTGCGGTACTGTAAAAAGACTGCAGGCATCCGGTCTGTTACCCACAGGATTCTGTTTCGTGATCAGGTGTATGATATCGTGAGTGTGGATCATCTGAATTATAAGAAGAAGTGTCTGAAATTCACATGCAGGAAGGTCCGGAGGTGAGAGTATGGCAGGGGACAGATGTACGGTCAGCCAGATGGCAGATGTGATCATGGAAGGCCTGGCAGAGTATGCACAGCTTGCAGCTGAGGACATGAAGAAAGCTGTGAAAAAAGCCGGGGCAGAGGCGAAGAAGGATATTCAGGCTGGTGCGCCGGTGAAGACGGGAGCATATAAAAAAAGCTGGACGGCGAAGACTACGAAGGAAACTGCCAATGCAATGGAAATCGTGGTGTATTCCAGAAACAGGTACCAGCTGGCCCATCTTCTGGAGTTTGGCCATGCCCTGCGGAAGGGCGGCAGGACAAGGGCGTTTCCGCATATTGCACCTGCGGAGGAGCGGGCTGCACAGATTCTGGAACAGGAAGTTGAGAAGGCACTGCGGTAACTGCAGGAGGTGAGAATGTATGACGCTGGAGGAACTGGCAGGGATGCTGGAAAAGACAGGGATTCCTTTTGCTTATGATCACTTTGCAGAAGGGGAAAGTCCGGATCCGCCGTTTATTTGTTATCTGCTGCCGGGCAGTGATAACTTTGCAGCGGATGGCCGGGTGTATTTCCGGATCAGTGAGGTGCGGGTAGAGCTTTATACGGACCGGAAGAATCCTGAGGCGGAAGCGGAAGTGGAGACAGTGCTGGATAATGCCGGGATTTTCTATAATAAGTCGGAGGTGTGGATCCAGAGTGAGAGGCTGTATGAGGTGCTGTACAGTATGGAGCTATAACTGAATGGACGTGCGGATGGAGAGTGTCCGCATTTTGTTTTGGATGGAGGTATGAGATGTCTGAGAAGAATAACAAGGTTAAATATAATCTGAAAAATGCGCATTATGCCCTGCTGACCATCGGGGAGGACGGAGCAGTGACTTATGGCATGCCTGTGGCTCTGCCGGGTTCTGTTTCGCTGTCTCTGGATGCCAATGGCGAACCGGAGAATTTTTATGCGGATGGGATTGCCTATTATGTGATCAATAATAATATGGGTTATGACGGGGATTTGGAACTGGCATTGATCCCAGAGAGTTTCCGGACGGATGTGCTGAAGGAGAAACTGGATTCCAAGGGGGTTCTGGTCGAGAACTCGGATGCGGAACTGGCACAGTTTGCACTGCTTTTTGAGTTTGACGGGGATGTGCGGCATATCCGCCATGTGATGTATAACTGTTCTGCTTCCCGTCCGAAGATTGAGGGTAAGACTAATGAGGACAAGAAGGAAGTGCAGACGGAAACACTGACTATTAAGGCAACACCGTTGGCAGACGGAAAGGTGAAGGCAAAGACCGGAAACACTACAGATGCTGCGGTTTATGCAGGATGGTATAAAGCTGTATACCTGCCGGCTGCGGAGACGGAATCCCAGGCTGCAGATGACAGTGGGAAGCAGGTGTCTGATGAGGGGAAAACCGGGAAGGATTTGAGCTGAGGAGGATTCTGATATGAGCATGATGAAGAAGATTGATATTGACGGAAAGGCAGTTGCTTTTAAGGCATCTGCCGCCATTCCGCGTATTTACAGGATTAAATTTCAGAGGGATATTTATAAGGATCTGTCTGCTTTGGAGAAGGCAATAGGGAAGGACAGCGGGAACAGTGAGGATGTGAGCAGTCTGGATCTGTTTTCCCTTGAGATGTTTGAGAATATTGCGTATGTGATGGCGAAACATGCAGATCCGACTATTCCGGATAATCCGGAGGAATGGCTGGATGAGTTCAATACGTTCAGTATTTACCAGGTTCTGCCGAAGCTGATCGAGCTGTGGGGGATGAACATCAGGACGGATGTGGAGGCTAAAAAAAAATTCATGCAACAGACCGTGAAATGACAACTCCCCTGTTTCTTCTTCGGTGTGTGCAGCTGGGGATTTCCATCCGGGATCTGGATCTGCTGACTATCGGGATGGTAAATGATATGTTTGTGGAGAGCAGGAACGATGAGTATAAGGGATGGAGACAGGTTGCCACACAGGAGGATTTTGACAGGTTCTGATCCGATGAAATGTGATGACAGGATAAGCGAAAAAAGGTATAATGATTTCATGAAATCAGAAGCTGGAGGAAACATACATGAAAATCGTAATTATTAACGGAAGTGCCAGAAGAGGAAACACGCTGACGGCGATTGATGCATTTATAAAAGGGGCATCAGAAAAGAATGAGATTGAAATCATCCAACCAGACAGACTTCA
>OLPX01000408.1_pt1 | contig 41511 bp, 58 predicted proteins | sample 1672491 | NCBI WGS metagenome assembly OLPX01 (sample SAMEA3136692, study PRJEB25190) | human gut metagenome | biome: human gut; feature: human-associated habitat; material: faeces | place: Austria | collected 2013
AAAGGCTTATAAGGAAAGCTTGAGAGGTGCAGTTGTTGTATGCTTAATAGCAGCGAGAACGGATACTTCTTATTGGCACGATATAATTTTTAGGCATGCAGCTCAAATACGATTTATTCGAGGGAAAATTAAATTTGACGGGGCGGCGTGGAATGCTCCTTTTGCCAGTGCTGTTGTTGTCTTCGACAATTCTAAGGCATACAAAAGGCTAATGTTTTTCGATATGCCGGTCAGTAAGATGATGAAAATGGTCGGGGTGACCGATTGAGGGTGAGGATATGATTGTAGGATTGCATGACGCCGAGAAGGATTATTTTCGGCATGGGAAAATATTTCCTAACCTTGCACTTATGAAAATTTCAGCTTGGCATAAGGCTCAGGGGGATACCGTTGAATGGTGGGTGCCGGTGTTGCGATATGACCGTGTATACAGCAGCAAGGTGTTTGATTTCACGCCGGACAATCCTGACCTTCCAGATGATACGATCCGGGGAGGTACAGGATACCGTGATCTACCTATGGACCAGGTATTACCACCGGAGATAGACGCTATGTACCCGGATTACTCAATATATCAAGATTGCGATTATGCTATTGGGTATCTGACCCGCGGCTGTCCCAATCACTGCCGATGGTGCGTGGTGCCTAACAAAGAAGGCCCTATCAGGCCATACCGGCGCTGGCAGGATGTTGTGAGGCAGGACACGGACAAGCTAGTGCTGATGGATAACAATATTCTGGCCTGCGAGTACGGCATCGAACAGCTGGAAGCCATGATTGGGAGCAGATACCGGATCGATCTCAACCAGGGCATGGACGCCCGGTTGGTTGATGAGCGGATTGCAAGCATTCTTGCCCGTTTAAAATGGATCAGGTTCATCCGGTTTTCCTGTGATCAACAGGCACAGATCGAGCCGATCAGGCGCACTATTGAGCTATTGGGTAGGTATGGCGTGAGGCCGTACCAGATTTTCATATATATTTTGGTTACGGCTGATATTACGGACGCATCGGCCCGAGTTGAAGCATTGAAGGGATACAGAGCAATTAACTTGTATGCTCAGGCGGAGCGCAATGAGCGATTAGGCGTAGTCCCAAATGAGGGGCAGTTGGAATTCGCACAGCGGTACGTTTATGGTGGCAGTTATCGGACAGAGACATGGACAGAGTATTGTCGTCGTAAAGGATTTAATTATCACGAGTTAGAATTTCCAGCAAAGTAAAAAAGGAGAACCATGGAAAGATCATACACAATTAAAATGACAGTAACCGTTGATGATGAAGTGGCTGAAAAACATACATTGACAGAAGTTGTTTTGGAAGCACTTGAAGAAGCGCCATTCCAGGTTGATTGTATTCAGGCAGATTAGCATTTCCGGAAGGAGTGAATTTTAGAAATGATACAACATAAAACTCCTAAAAAAGAAAAAGGAGCCAGAAAAAAGAGACGACTTAGAGAACTTGAACTAGAAAAAGTTGTATTGCAGGATTTACAAAACTATTTTCATGGCAGGATAAATGCGGAAATAAAAAGCATTTTGATGAGTAGTTATATTCTAAATTAACATTTTGGAGGTCAAGATGAAATGTAACGAATGCACAAAGAGTTATGTAGTCCTTGATGAATCGTGTACTTGGTTTGCAATGTGTAATCAGCTGGGAACGTCCTGCGGAATCGGATTATGTGATGGAGATAGTGATTGTGACGGGGATTGCGAGGATAGAGAGCCACCAGAGTGGGATAGTGATTTGGGACAGAACAATCAATACTGTATTCATAATGCAGATTAGCATTTTGGAGGTGCAATAAATTTGGAAGCAGAAAAATGTTTGTATCAAAAGGATAAATATTTTTATGACTATTTTACGGATTGTGGCTATTATCCTACAATACAGAGCAGAAAAGAATATGGGAATATATGCCCATATTGCGGAAAACAAATTGAATGGGATTATGATGATTCCAACATTTGCTAAACTGACATTTGGAGGGATGATCGAAATTCACAAAGAGAATTAACATTTTGAGAAAGTGAAGATGATAAATGACAACAACAGAATGGATTGAAATAATGAAACGGCATGAGTTTGGCGGAGCCACAGGGAGGCCAAGAGAAGTATCACTATGCATAGATAATGAGTATATACCAGAACCCAGTATTATCGTAGACAGTACAGGTGACGGCATGTATTCCGAAATCTGTCTGCGTGTAGTTGGGAAAAATTAACATTTAGGAGAAGAAATGACAGATAAAGAAAGAATTCTGATGGCTATAATTACGAGAATTATTCCGGGATTACTATACGGTTCTTTTATAGCAAAAGAAGAATACGTCAAGTCATACATGTTAAATCCTTCTGGAATATGTAAAGGGGATTTGGTTTTCGCCAACACTTCTTTAAATATCAATGATTTTGTGGTTGGATTTGTAGATCATGTAGAAAGTGATTGTGTTGTCATTAGGGAAATCGGAAGTAATAGGCTGTGCAATTATTACAATGAATCCTTTTCTGTTATCAACAAAGAAAAGTTGGGATATGAGATATTAGAAGGGGTTCAGTATAAGATTTATCAGAAGGTAATTAAGGCATTTGGAAATTACACTAATTATCATACTAGATTTAAGTCTATTAGTTTCGATGGGAATATGTGTACTGTACAGGCAAGAAAAGCTTTTGAAAACGATTTGTTTTTTGAAGTATCATTCCCGTTTAACAGTAAAACCACAATCACCAGTATCGGAAAGTTGTTAAAAGAAAACGATTTATAAAATTAGCATTTCCAGAAGGAGGAGCTTAATGAAAATTACGATGATGCCGCCTGATGAATGTCCATGTAAATCATGCAGATTCGAACCGGAATGCCAATGGGCGCATGAGTATGAGGCTGTAGAGTGCAAGGACTGGGGCGCGAAGGAGGACGACGGGGAATGCATAAGCCGTGAATGTGAACCGCCATACGGTGGAAAGGATGATTGTGAGTTTTATCATAATGGTTTATGTCGATAAACTGACATATCCCAGGCTAATCCTGTGGAGAGGTGTGGTGTGTGGAGAATATGAAAGGTCGAGTGTAATTATGGCAGTGTATCAAGCAATTTACAAATGCAGATTGTGTGGCATGGAACTTGTGGCGCAGAGAACTGGAAAAGATTATGCCATGTGTGAAACTACGATGTTAGCCTGTGGATTTTATGACAAATGCAAATCACCCAATCATACTATTCATTTTTGCGATGATGGTTCCATGGGATTGACTGACTTCCAAGGATTTAGAAAGGTTGAGTGATATGCAATTAAAAGAATCCAGGGAAACAAAAGCCTATTTTATGGCAGACAATGGTATAGTGCTACCCCCTATGGATGAAATCCCGGAGTTACATATTGATTCAGAACCAGTTGACGAAGAGACTCAAAAAATGCTTGATGCATTACGCGAACCAGTTGAGTTGAGCGTTTCTTTTGATATGACAGTTTTGCCAGGAGAATTAATCCTTGTTTGGTGCGGAGTATGTACCTGGGAGCAAATACAACAGAATAATTGGAGAAAGCTTCATAGATTCCCTATGAAGCGAAATAAGCATGGGAGAAATGTGTAGATATTGTTTTGGTTGGAATGATTATCGTGGGAGATGTGAAGCTACATTCTGTTGTCCTGACAAAGAGAGGGTGAATAAGAATTATGATAACCGAGGAAATGATACCGAGGATTGAGCAGGCGTTTGGATTTCGGCTGCATGATTGGCAAAAAGATTATCTGCTTGGAAATCCTTGCGATTTCCCATCTGAGGATCAGCGGCAGGCAGGGAAGACATTTATCTATTGTGTTAAGATTCTTCTGTCTGATGGTAAGCCGATACCACACAGGAGGCTGGAATTTGCAAAGTTTGCAGATTTCCCTGCATGGGGGTTAGGGCCAAGGTATGCTTTGTGGTTTGCGTATTATATGAGGGAGATCAATGATAAACTGGCGGAAGCTGGATTTGAAACGAGGATAGCATAATGAATAATGGAGAATTACATATTGGAATCGATTGGGACAACGGGGATAAGACTGGCGTTTCGCTGCTGTGTGGTAACTGTCACCAAGTTATCGATAGTGGCACATCTGAAAATTTATTCTGTGTGCCGGTTCGGATTCAAAGAAACTGTCCGAAATGTGGGGCCAGGTTCAGTAGGATTGAGGGGAGGATGGACTGAAATGATGTTAAGACCAGATGTGGAATATAATACTCCTTTAAAGCCATGTAAAATAAAAATTGATGAAATCTTATATCCAGCTGTTATGCAGGAGCACAGGTTGATTTCAGAAGAAATCAATGTAAACAGGGAAATTATTACAGATTGTACAAGCATTCGAAAATACATTTTTGAGGAGCCGTTCGCTGTATTCAAACCAGAATCTTTTATGGTTGAATGTGACGATGGGTATTATAGTATGTGTTATATGTCTGACAATAGACTGTCGATAATTGAAATGGAAGGAACAAAGATGGATTTTTCAAAAGTAATGAATCCGCCCGAAGATGGATTTGACGGGCAGGCGGATATTAAGGTTGACCGCAATGGGCTGAAGTGGGTATACTGTCCTTGGTGCCACAAAAAGCATTTTCCGGTAAACAATGGTGCAAAAATATATAGTCTGGAGTATCAGTGCCGGAATAGTAAATGTAAAAAGATCTTTGTTGTGAATGCGGGGTGATTTGCATGGTGTTTGATATGTTCAATAAACCATTACAGGTCAATGACAGAGTGCGTTTTGTGATTGACAATGACAGCTATGAAGGAGTAATAAATTTTATTTCGCCCAATGGTTTTTTGCGGATAAACTCTTTGGCAGGAGAATACCGTAGAAAGCCGAATAATGTAATAAAGATTAAGCAGTGAAATATAATTAGAGCCGAGAGCCTTTAGAGAGCCGAGAGCCGATAAACAAAAAGTTTACGGAAGGGGGCTCTTTTTCTATGGATTTCCATGAACATCGGGAAATAATCAAAAAGCTAAAGCGGCAGTTAACCACGTCGCCGTCATATGATATGCTCAGTGTTCTGCTGAGTGAACTCCAATATACGATGGAAGATAACCCCAAACTGCCGGTAGATGAACGGGATTTCATCATGGTGTATTCTGGATTCATCAAGAAACAGGCAACTATGATGTACGTCGAGACCATGGAGCAGCGGTGGGATGACCTGTACTGGCGAACCGTGTTATTTGAGGCTCCGTATCTGTTTGAATCATACTTGATTTACATGGAGAAGGACAGAAGCCCTGGGAAACGCTTTTATCTTCCCCGGCGTAAGACGCTGAAGGTGGTTGTAGATGATCTTCAAGACTTGGAGGATAGGAAACTGGATTTTTATGGACTATCAATGCCAAGTCGTGTGGGCAAGAGTACGATATGTATTTTCTTTTTAGCATGGGTCGCTGGTAAACGTCCAAATAGCCACAGTGCAATGGGCGGCCACTCTGGAAAACTGGCTAAAGGTTTTTACGGAGAACTTTTGAACCTTGTAAATACTCGTGAATACAAATTTTCAGAGATTTTCCCGGATTCTCCATTACAGAAAACCAGTGCGGAAGATTTGGAAATAAATTTGGACGAGCCAGATCGTTTCGCTACAATTACCTGTCGTGGTATTGATGGAACGTGGACAGGAGCTGTTGATGTATCAGCAGATGGATATTTATATGTCGATGACCTTATCCGCGACCGTGAGCATTCTTTAAATCCGATTCGTATGGAGAACACTTATCAGGAATACCTCAACAAAATGGTTGACCGTAAAAATGATGGTGCCAGGGAACTGATGGTGGGAACCCGGTGGAATATTATAGATCCCTTGGGAAAAATCGAAAAGGAAAATGCTCACAATCCACGGTACAGATTCCGAAAGATACCGGCACTTAACGAAAAAGGTGAATCAAATTTCCAATATGAAGTAAAGGGATTTTCGACACAATACTACATAGATATGAAAGGACGCCTTGATAAGAATGAATGGGAAGCTAAGTTCATGCAGAATCCATTTGTTCGTGAGGGACTATTATTCCCGGAAGAGGAATTGCGCTTTTTCTTCGGTATTCTTCCGGCCAGTGGATTTGTGCGTGTAGTTACGGCCTGTGACGTGGCTTGGGGCGGCGGGGATAGCACTTCAATGCCAATAGGATTTGAGTATGAAAACGGAGATGTATATATAGTTGACTGGGTGTTTAATCGTGGAGCAAAGGAAGTCACAATTCCTATTGTAGAGGGAAAGATTGTTGGAAATAAAATTCAACAAATAAATTTTGAGGCAAATAACGGTGGCGAGATGTATGCCAAATATGTTGATGATGATTTGATTCGACAGGGCTACAAGTGTTCAATCACATCAACTAAAGCACCCGGTAAGATGGCGAAGATGGCAAAAATCATTCAGTATTCGGGAGATATTAAACGAAGATTCATTTTCCTGGCGCCTAACCGGCTCATAAAAGAAGCTGCAAAGAACGATCCACCAGGAATTCACCGCTATATGCGGAATCAAGAATATGATGAGGCTATGGATGAATTAACAAAATTTGTTCAAATTGGTGATAATGAGCATGATGATTCACCTGATAGCCTTAGCCAGTTGGAAAGATTTTTGGAGGGTGGATTTACGGCAGAGGTAAAACCCATGCCGCGACCATTTTAGAGGAGAATGCGATTATGATTAAGGTGTTGACAAAGGAATATTTGGCTACATATATGTACCTAGAATCAGAAATCAAACGGATTCGCCGTCGAATTAAATACTATGAGGAACATCCTGTTCCACGCCTATATGGGGTTGTAAAAGGTTCGCTGGAACAGTTTCCATACACCGAATGTAATTTTGTGGTTTCGGGGCCAACGGTTAAATCAGATGAAGAACGGAAAAAGCTGGTTCGGCAACTCATCATTGATCTTAAAGGAAATGAACGTCTTTTTGAAGATATGAAGTTGGAAATAGAGTGTTTCTTGGAAAAAATCCCTCCAAGTCAGCTTCAAATCAAGAGGATTCTTATTTTGAAGTATGTGGATCGTAAAACGGACTTTGAGATTGCTGCAGAGTTGGGGTGTGATCGAAGCACGATTAATAAGAAAATAGACCGGTATTTACAAAGTATCGAGTGAAAATAGTGATTTAGGCGATCTTTCAACTGATCTTTCCAATATCGGCACAAGATTAGCTACAGCAATAATTGATCTCAATCCTCTCAAGTCGAATTACGTTAACCACATAAGCTCAAATGTTCTAAATAGGGTCAACATCGTACTTTGGGACTCGAACACAGCAGACACACCATTTAAGGCCGGAAATACCAACCGTGGTAATGGATTTTGCATTACATACAGTTCCGGTGAGCCTTATCTATGCCAGCTTGCTATGGCTGTTGGAGACTCACGCCTATTCACTAGAAATGGCAGTCCGGACGGCTGGAGTGGTTGGACAACCATAGGATAGCCAGCAGAATGATCAATTACTCAATTACCGCTGTGGGAATATAAATATCTACATTCTGACCAGCTTCAATTTTACTATCAGCCCGGATATTATTATCAAAGACAGTCATTGCAGTAGTTCCTTGTATCATAACGTAAGTGAGCAACCTTTTATTTGATGTGCCAATTATGGTACCTGCGGAGATTGTTTTTTTAGCTTTTATCGCAATTTCGACTCGTCCAAAAGCTTTTGAGCCACCAAACATATTGCCCCATCCGAGAGATTCACAATATTCTGGGTTTAATGTAATTATGACTCCAGCCTGTCCATTTGCTAAATCACTATTTTTATGAAAAAAGAACATATGTTTGCTTTCTCCGGATCAATGTGGTATAATCAGGAGAAAGGGAGTGATAATTATGGCAATTAGTAAAAAGCAGAAAGAAATTCTTGAATATGTAAAGAATCATATATTAACAAAAGGGTTTCCACCAGCTGTACGTGAAATATGTGAGGCTGTTCATTTAAAGAGCACTTCTTCAGTACATTTCCATTTGGCGGCATTGGAAGAAAACGGGTTTATTCGCCGCGATCCGACGAAGCCCCGTACTATTGAGATATTGGATGATACTTTTAATGTTGTGCGTCGCGAAATGACAAATGTTCCTGTGGTTGGCACTGTGGCGGCCGGGCAGCCCCTTCTTGCGCAACAGAATATCGAAGATTATTTTCCAATTCCAGCTGAGTTCCTTCCCAATACAGATACTTTTATACTCCGTGTCAAGGGTGACAGTATGATAAATGCTGGAATTTTTGAAGGGGATCTGATTATTGTGGAACAAACACCTTCCGCCCAGAATGGCGACATTGTGGTTGCATTACTGGATGATTCAGTTACAGTGAAACGCTTTTTCAAGGAGGACGGCCATTATCGTCTCCAGCCAGAAAATGATTCTATGGAACCGATCATTGTAGGAAATGTGAATATTCAAGGAAAGGCCATTGGACTTTTTAGGCAAATGAGATAATTTTAAGAAAATGTGCCAAATTCCCACATTTCACATTCGTGTTATGGTAAAATGATATTAGTAGAAAGTATGCAAGGCACTCAGTTTATATCTGGGTGTCTTTTTTCATGGGTAAAATTATGGAGAACAAAGAAAAGACTATAGAACAGAAAAAAATGTGGAAAATTGTACACACACCACTAAAAGAGCGAAAAAGCTCCAGTGGTTTAACATTTCGGTGTAAAGAGGTGACCAGGAATGACCAAAAACGTAAGTGATTTCGTCGATTTGTGCAGTGGCGAGTTTGGCCGCAAGGTTGCCTATACATATGTTGACGAGATTACGAAAGAAAATGTGGTGAAGATTGTTGGTGAAGCGGTTTCTGTGCTTAACCACAACAGACCAATGATAAGATATCTTCATAGGTATTATCGCGGCGATCAGCCAATTTTATATCGGCAGAAAACAGTCAGGCCGGAAATCAATAATAAGACGGTAGAAAATCATGCTTTGGAAATTGTACGTTTTAAAACCAGTCAGACTTACGGGGAGCCGATTCAGTACGTTAGCCGTAAAACGGATCAGGCGATAAACGACGCGGTGGATCGGCTGAATGATTATATGCGGGATGCCCACAAGCAGGCCCGGGACATTGAACTTGGTACATGGCAGAGTTCTGTAGGAACAGCATACAAGGCTGTTCTAAAAGTGAAAGGTAATTGCCCAGTACCGTTCCGGTTAAATGTGTTGTCTCCGATGAATACCATTATGGTCTATTCGGGAAATGATGGCAGGGATATGCTTTCTATTCAGCAGTTAAAAGACGAACAGGATCAGCAGTATTTCCAGTGTTTTTCGGATACGGAATACTTCATTGTAAAAAATGGCCGGATTACAGATAGCGGTCTCAATGGGTTTGGTGGAATCCCTATTGCAGAGTATCCCAATAATCCAGATAGATTATCAGATGTCGAGATTGTTATTACTATGCTGGATCAGATCAATAAGATGCAGTCTGACCGTATGAATGGGGTTGAACAATTCATCCAGGCATTTATGCTTTTTAAAAACTGTGAAATCAACAAAGACCAATTTGTAGAAATGTGCCAGTTGGGAGCTATCCAAGTGAAAGATTCTGGTCAGGGAGTTCAATCTGATGTAAAAATTATGTCGGAGGAATTGAATCAGGAACAGACTCAGGTTGCGAAAGACGATGTGTATCGACAGGTCCTTGTTGTTGAGGGAATGCCAGATCGTCAGCAAAATACAGGCGGTGATACTGGACAGGCAGTCTATCTTCGGAATGGTTGGGATTTTGCGGAGCAGCGGGCAAAACTGGACGAGCCCTTTACGGTTGAAGCAGAGAAGAAACATGTGGCGATTGTACTCAATGTGATTAAGCAGAAAACCAACGATGTTCCTTTAAGCGTTCGGGATTTCGATGTAAAGATCACCAGAAACACTACGGACAATATGCTGGTTAAGGCGCAGGCACTGGATTATCTGCTTAAAAACAAGATCCATCCACTCATTGCGCTTACCACTTGTGGACTTTTTGGAGATCCCGAAAAGGTATGGACTATGAGCAAGCCATATATTGATACAATCATGAAAACACAGGGACAGTTAGATGCTGAGGCTGAAAGAGAACGGGCCTTGGAACTTCTCAAAGTACAAACGAATAGTACCATTAAAACTGGAGGAGCTGAATAGGCTTTTCTTTTTTATATCAAAATTTTGGAGCCATCCGTTAAATGGCAAGATCCAGCAGGAGCGACCTGCGATATCAAAAGCGTGGATTTGAAAGGAGAAGAAATATGATTACCAGGGAACAGGCAAAGAAAAATCTGATCGAATTGGGTGTTGAGCAGCCAACAGATGAACAGATAACCAAGTATCTCAATTCATTTAGCGGCGAGGTTCAGAAGGCCGAGAAGAAAGCAGAGGCTAACAAGGCAGAACTGGAACGCCTGAAAGCTATCGAAGAGGAGCTGGAGGCTGAAAGAGAGAAGAACCTTACAGCTGAGGAAAAAGCTAAGAAGGCTGAGGAAACTGTCCAAAAGGCATTAGAGGCTGCAAGACTCAAGGAAGTTGAGTTTGCAAAGAAAGTTAGCCGTTTAAGCGTTGAAAAAATTCTGGCCGAGGCTGGCTTATCTGAGGACGATTATTCCGGGTTCATTGATGGTATTGTTTTGGAAGATGAGGAGCAGTCCAAGAAGTTGGCTACGAATCTTGCGAATACGCTGAACACAAAGCTGACCAGCCAGAAAGAGGCGCTGCAGACAGAATTTGAGAAACAACTTCTGGAGCATACGCCCAATCCCAGCGGCGGAAATGGTGGCACAGGTGGGCAGTCTAAAGCTGCTGAATTAGCGGTTAAAATGGCTAAGGCGAATGCAGCAAGCACAAGCGGCGGCGATACAATAATCAGTCATTATATAGGAGGTAATTAAAGATGATGCAGTTCGAATGTAAAACGATTGGAGCAAAGATTGAAATCCTGAATCGTGATGGGTACGAGGGCGTGCCGGTTACACTGGATTTTACGGCGGTTACGGAAACTGAAAACGGCAGGAAGATTGTCAAAGCGGGGACGCCGATTGGCGCAACTGGTGTGGTGGACAATACGGCTACCGTGAAAGGTATTCTGTTCTGGGATGTGTATGAGGACAGGCCGATTGGAACCGTATTAAAGAAAGCGTATATCAACACGGCAAAAGCGCAGGCGCATTCAGGTGTCACCATTTCGGCTGAAGCCAAAGCGGCATTGCCGATGGTAGTTTTTGAGTAAGGAAAGGAGAGTAATCATGCAGTTATCAGAAATTTTTGATTCCCAAGCGGTCGCGCTGAACCGCACAGAAGTTGAGAGCAACAGAATCCCCTACCTGGGATTACAATTTTTCCCCAATAAGAAAAAAATGGGGATCGACCTAAAATGGATCAAGATTCATAAAGGGCTTGGCATTTCGCTGAAAGCGGCAAACTTTGACGCAAAGCCGACCATTCGCAGCCGTCAGGGATTCAAAATGGAAAAAACGCAGATGGCGTTCTTTCGGGAGTCCATGCTGGTAAAGGAAGAGGACATGATCGAGATTATGCGTATCCGGGAGAGTAACGATCCCTACATTAATGCGGTTTTGCAGAGCATTTATGACGATACCAATAATCTGATTGATGGTGCTGATATCGTTGCCGAGCGCATGCGTATGCAGCTTTTGGCAACGGCTTCTGGTTCTCCGAAGATCTACTTGGAGGCGGATGGAGTTGTGTATGAATATGATTATGACCCGGATGGCTCCTACAAAGCAAAGCACTATATGAAGCTTTCGGGTGACGCTACATGGGATAAGCCAACAACTTCAAAGCCATTGACGGATATTCGAACGGCGAAGAAGGCATTAACAAATATTGGTGTAACGCCCAAGTATGCACTGATGACTTCTGCGACATTTGACTATTTGTTGGAGAGTGAGCAGATCAAGTCCGCGATCCTGGCACAAAATTCAACGGCAAATATTTTTCTGGATGATGATATGCTGGCAGAATTTTTTGCGAAGAAAACCAAACTGATTCCGATTCTCTATGACAAAATGTTTATCAAAGAGGATGGGGTGACGCAAGAGGCATTTTACCCGAACAATAAAGTTACTCTACTGCCGGAAGGAATCCTCGGAAATACCTGGTATGGAACTACGCCGGAGGAAAGAACGCTGATCGGAGATAACAAGGTTGACGTTACCATCCTTGACCGTGGCGTGGCAATCGCGGTTAAAACGGAATATGGCCCGCCGGTAGAGGTTTCCACATCTGTTTCCCAGATTGTGCTTCCTTCTTATGAGGGAATGGACTCCACTTTTGTTGTTGAGGTGGCATAAGGAAGGGGCGCTGCTGATATGAAATTCCCATACATTGTAAATCATAACGGGACATACTATCCCGCTGGAACGGAGGTTCCAGTAGGAGAAGAGGCCCCTAAGTTAGTAGTTTCAGGGGAAGAAAAGGCCCCTGAAGTGGTAGAAACAGCAAAGCGCGGGAGACCAGCAAAGAACAGGTGACGAGGTGAGATGAGTGGAAGCGGAAATTTTACAGGATATGATTACATATCTGGGCGACGAGGTGGGAGAAGCCAATGAGCCGCTTCTGCTCATCTTGATAAATCGAGCAATACGAAAAGTTTGTGCAAAAAGGTATCCGTTTGGATATACGGTAAAGGAAAAAGAATCAGCGGTTGAGAAGTATCGGGATACAATATTCGAAGCTGCTGTTTATTACTGGGCAAAGCAAGGTGCTGACGGTGAAGCCAGCCATTCCGAGAATGGAATCAGCCGAAATTACCAAAAAGAGGACGATATCTATTTTGATGTCGTGCCAATGGTGAAAGCGTTTTAGAAACTCTCCTTTTAGAAGATTGAGCGTGGCGAAAGCCGCAGGGAGCGTTCGTCAAATGGTGGTGGGAAGAACGCTAAAAAGATGGTTCGTGCCTGGCTAAACCTCCCGGCCAGGCGCTGGGTATGTGCGCATAACAATGGTGGTGGGCAAGCACATTTTTTAATATGGGAGGAAGTGGAGATAACATGAAGATATTTTTTGATACAGAGTTTACCGGTCTGCACAAAAACACAACTCTTGTTAGTCTCGGCTGTATCGCCGAAGATGGTAGGACTTTTTATGCAGAGTTTACAGACTATGACAAGTCTCAATGTGATGGATGGATTAAAAAGAACGTATTAGAATTTTTATGCCTGAATGGCCTTGGTGGGAACGAGGATTTGAAAGGCACGAAAGTACGTGGCAGTGCAGAAATGGTTAAGAACTATTTGAAAGAGTGGCTTTCTGGATTTGATTCAGTCCAGTTCGTTTCCGATGTTAGCCATTATGATTTTGTCCTTTTGATTGATCTTTTCGGTACGGCGTTTGACCTGCCAGAGAATGTTTGTGCGGCTTGCCATGACATAAATCAGGACATTGCACAGCATTATGGCATTTCCGAGAGAGAAGCATTTGACAAGTCCAGAGAAGAAATTGTTGCCGAATTGTGTTCGCTTCCCATTGAGGGAGTAAAGCACAATGCATTATATGACGCAGAGGTAATCAAAGCGATTTACCAGGAGATTTCCGGGAGGCAAAGGCTATGAAAAGATTATTTATTAGTCAGCCAATGAAAGGGTTGACAGACGAGGAAATACTGAAAACAAGAGAAAAAGCCATTAAGAGTGCAGAGAAAAAGCTTGGCGAACCAGTGGAGGTCATTGATTCGTTTTTCCAAGACGCATCAGCTGACGCAAAACCGCTGTGGTATCTGGCAAAGTCCTTGGAGTTGCTGGCTACGGCTGATGTGGCATATTTCGCTGCAGGCTGGGAGGACGCCAGGGGGTGCAAGATTGAGAATACCTGCGCTGTTGAATATGGCATTGATGTGATTGAGGCTTACGCTGATAGTGACGAGTGTTTGGTGTCTTTTGGTGCGGCGATAGAAGCACTAAAAGCTGGTTTGAAGATGGCACGTAAGGGATGGAACGGAAAGAATCAGTACATCCAACTTGCGACCAATATCAGCTATATCGATGCAGATGGAAATCCTGTGAATGTAGAGCATGAAGCAATCGGGAATAAGGCTATCGCTTTTGTTGGAACATCTGGCGTGCAAATGGGGTGGTTGGCTTCCCAGGCAGATATGCTGGCAGAGGATTGGGTGATGGTTGAGTAATGCGAGGCTTAAAGCGCAACCAGAAAACTCTGTATTATCAGCTTTATCAAAATAATGTCCCGATCTATGAGACTGATTTGGACGGTAACATCGTCACTGACCCTATTACTGGAGAGCCGTTGTTGACTGGCGAAACCAAGGTTGGCTATTCTGCCCCTGTGGAGTTCCGGGCGAATGTGTCAGCCAATCGCGGGGAAAGTTCGTCAGACCCATTTGGAATTGACCTCTTATATGATAAGACAATGGTTTCCTGTGACATGGATTTGCCGATTGATGAATTATCGGTGCTGTTCGTGGATAAGAAGCCTGAATTTGACGCTGACGGCAATTTGGCGAACACCGCCGATTACAAGATTGTCAAGGTGGGAAAGTCCCTAAATTCTGCGTTGTATGCCATTAAGAAGATTACGGAGGGCAATGCAAATGGCTGATTTACCCAAAATCAGAATTGAAGTAAAAAACGGATTTGGAACTCAAGTGTTTGTGAATGATGAAGAGGTAGAGGGCATCAGAGAAATCCGATTCAAAAAAACTGGTGGTGAACTTCCTGTTCTTGAAATGGAATTTATGGCATGTGATGTCGAAATCAATGGTCAATGGTTGCCTCGTTTGCCGAAAATGTTTGAAGAACTTTATGAGAGTAAAGTGCCAGAAGCAATAAAGAAAATATGGGATGAGGGAAATGGCTAAACGGGTTATCAAAGGCAAACTTTCCTCAAAAGGTGTCCAGAGCATCATCGACCAGTTGCAGGATTATAAGCAAGACTTGCACCGCAAGACTGAATTACTTTGCCAGCGTCTGGCAGAAACTGGTTTGAATGTGGCGCAGGCAGCAGTAGGAGAATCGCCATTGGGTAAGACCATTACCTTGCAAATTCAGATGGAGACACGAGCGGATGGCTGTAAGGCCATGCTGATTGCCGTTGGGCAGACGAAAGCGAATGACTATGGAACGGTAAATACGCTTCTGCTCGTTGAATTTGGTGCAGGTATTCGATATAACCATACTGGAAATCCGAAAGCACCAGAGTTTGGCATGGGTGTTGGCACATTCCCTGATCAGAAGTGGGCATTTAACGAAGATGGTTGGTGGTATTTGGGAGATGATGATGAATGGCATCATTCCTACGGTGTTAAAGCCACTATGCCGATGTACAACGCTTCTGTGGCTATCCGGCAGCAGATAGCGGCGATTACGAAGGAGGTGTTTGGCTGATGATTGACATTTCCTCACTGGTTTATTCCAGACTGGTGAATGATGTAACTCTAAAGAAGTATCTAAAAGGTAGTGGCACCACACGGAACGACACACCTCCGGCATTTCCATATTTATATATGAAGACACTGGGCCAGCCAACTTCGTCATTTGACTTACAAAATCACCAATGTGCTGTCAATGCAGCCTTTGAGATTACGATTTACGATTCCACGTCTGCCACAAAAGCTCGCCAGTTAATTTTCTGTGCGGCGGAGCTTATGCGTCAGATGGGATTTACAATGAACTATGGTCCGACCGAGATTGACCGGACCAGTACAACAGAAGCATATCGCTGGGTAGCAAGATTCAGAAGGACTTATTGTTCTGGCGATATATTATAGAACATAATAACCCTTGAACCATGCAGGAGACTGCGTGGTTCTTTTTTTATGTGAAATTAAGGAGGACACAAAAAGATGGCTAAAAAATTCGTTGATCTATCCACCGCGGGCGTTCACGTTGGATACGCGATTGAGGCAACAGCTGGGACGAAGCCAACAACGTTTACCGACCTTCCGAACCCAAAGTCAATACCTGACTTCAACCCTGAAACAGCAACCTACGATGTGACGTCTCTCAATGATACACTTTGGAAGCGGTATATTGATGGTCTGAAAGATCCAGGAGGTGCAGTTGCAATTACGTTCGGCATGACTGACGGCTTCCGCGAAATGTGGGAAGCAATTTGCACTGAATATGAAAGTGCCAAGGCCAGTGGAAAACGTATGTGGATGGAATTTTTTCATCCAGGTTTGACTAAGGCATTTTTCTTTACCTGTGCTCCATCAAGTCTTGGGTGGTCAGCAACTGATGTGGACAGTGCATGGGATACCACCGTATCGGTAACTCCAACCGGAGAAATCGGCTGGGCCGAACCGATTGAGCCAACAGAAAAAGCGGATACACCGGCATAGAAAGAAGAGGGAGGTAATTTGAAATGAGAACATTAACGATTGGTGGAAATGATTATAAGATCGAATATTCCTTTGAGGCAGCTGAGTATAAGGACTGTGTAGACAAGGCGTTTAAAATCCTGTCAGGCGGTTATCTGATGAGACGAAATGGTATCCCGGATGATGACAGTCCGGTGGCGGAACGTAAGCGCGAGATGGCGGCGGCGTTTGTCGACGGAACGGGAGATATGCTTTCCGATATCCCGAAAATTGCAGTTACTTTCCTTTATGGCGGCCTTCTGGAGAATAATCCTGTGGCTTCCGAGGCGGAGGCCAAAGCGCTGTTTAAGCAGTTCGTGAAAGAAAATCCAAATGATGAACGCGCCTCTTTCTTTGGGATGTATGCATTCCTGCGCGACTGTATGGAGGAGGATGGTTTTTTCAAACTGACCGGCCTGGAAAAAATGATCGCCGAAATGAATGCGGCGACAGAGGGCCACGAAGAAGGGGAGAACAAACCGAAACCTGTAAAGGCTCCGGCGGATCGCAGAAGGAAGTCAACTTCCACGAAATAATTTGGGAAAGGTATCTGCCCTATGCGCTTTCGATTGGAGTTTCATGGGAGCTATTCTGGCATCTAAATCCCCGTAAATTGGACGCTTTTTCCAAAGCATATACATTGCGTCAACAGGAATGTGTGAACAATATGTGGGTGATGGGACAATATGTTGCGGCGGCTTTGGACGCAACTGTATGTAATGCTATGCCATTTGTGAAACGCAGGCAGAAAGGGAAATATCCTGACAAACCATTGCGGATAGTACCGCTGACTCCAGAAGAAAAAAAAGCGGAAGAAGAGGCAGCTTTAAAAGAATTTTTGAATTTCTTTAATTCAATGGAAGCAAAAAATAAGGGCAAGTAGGGGTCATAGCCTATTTGCCTATTTTTATTATTATCGGGATTTTGGGGAGGTGAGTAGTTTTGGATAAGTTCAAAGCTATATACAAAATACTGAGGGAACTGGAAAAAAATATGGGAAATGAGGATTTTGACCTATACCTAATATCGGCGGAGAGGTTGAAGCTGCCTTATGTTCAGTGGGAGCAACTGATGATTCTCTTGGCGGATAGCGGATATATTACGGGAATAATCGCAAGCAAATCGCTGCATGACAAATTTCGTCATATTTTAGAGCCGATTCAGCCAAGCATCACAATGAGAGGGCTGGAATATTTGGAGAATAACAGTTTTATGGCAAAGGCGAAAGACGCTTTGAAGATGGTAGGGGAACTTATTTAACATTGTTTTAGGCGGGTGATGGCATGGGTTGTCGCCTGCCTTTTAAGGTAGGTGAATTCCATGGCAGATGTGATTGATGATCTGAAAATCCAAATAGACGCGAGTACGCAAAGTGCAGACGCAAAGCTGGACAAATTTATAAGTAAAATGTTGAGGCTCCAATCTGCTATTTCTGGCGTGGAAATGTCTGGAGCAAGCCAGGTTGCTTCGGGAATCAATCAAATATCATCAGCCATTCAAGGATTCTCTGAGCGGACCAAGACCGCCGATTTTAGCCGGGTTGCCACTGGAATGAATAAGCTGGCCCAGGTAGACTCGCAGGGAGTCTTTAATTCCGCCAGAGCCATGGAGAACTTTTCCAGAAGTATGATGGGAATACGAGACATTCATTTCGACTCCCAAAGCTTTTCTGATATTGCAAATGCTATTTCCAAGCTTGGAAGAGCGTCTGTGACTGAAGCCACACAAAACTTACAATCGCTAAAAACCAGCGTGGTTGAGTTTGTGTCGGGAATGAATGGGGTGGGGGCGTTGAATTTTGATCCAGCCCCCCTTGCTAATTTGGTAAGTGCTGTGAGCCGAATGGGCGGAAAAAATACTACGCAAGCGGTGCAAAATCTTCCGCAGCTGTCTACATATTTGCGTGATTTCGTTGTGAATATGAATTCTGCTGGAGGTATTACGTTCAATTTTGATGGTTTGGCTAATTTAGTGGACAATATAGCACGCCTTGGTGGAGCAAAGGCAACGCAGGCCGCTGCAAACCTTCAACCGATAAAAGATCAACTGATGGGCTTTGTGAATGGCCTTAACGGGATCGGCACCCTTAATTTTGATACTACGGGTTTGGCGAACCTGGTATCCGCTATAAGTAGATTGGGCGGTAAGGCTGCTACAACTGCAATACCTAATATTAAGCAATTAAGTGTTGCTCTGAGTCAGATGATGGCGACATTATCCAAAGCGCCATTGGTGAGCCAAAACCTTATTCAAATGACAAATGCATTGGCGAATCTGGCCTCAAATGGATCCAGGGTGTCAACCGCAAGCCAAGCTATGCAGAAAGGGTTGCATGGCTATTCTGGTACTGCCAGCAAAGCAGGCAAGATTACGAAGGGGCTTGTGTCTAAGATTGGCATGTTCTATGCGCGTTGCTTTCTGTTAGTACGCGGTGTTAAGGCTCTTTGGAAGTCCACAAAATCGGCCATGGACTATATAGAGACTCTTAACTATTTTGACGCAGCATGGAAGCAGGTGGCCGATAATGCAGTGGGTGATTGGAAAAGTGCAGGCTATGATTCGGCGGAGGCCTATGCAGCTTCTTTTGGTGAAAGGGCCAAATCTCTAACTGGAAAGATGACGGGATTTCAGCCTGATGAATCCGGGAATCTAGTGGCAACTGGAATGCCTAGCCTTGGACTGGACCCGGAAAAGCTTATGAACTATCAAGCGACATTCGGGCAAATGACTTCTTCTATGGGAGTGGCTTCTGAGACCTCTCTGAAATTATCCAACGCGTTGACTATGATTGGCGCTGACCTGGCTTCTGTGAAGAACTTGAAGTTTGAGGATGTGTGGCAGGACATGGCCTCCGGTATGGTGGGGATGTCTCGTACACTTGATAAGTATGGTGTCAATATCCGCAACGTGAATATGCAAGAGAAGCTTGCAGAGTTGGGGATAAATGCTAAGATAACTGCACTGAATCAGCAAGATAAGGCATTGCTAAGAACAATTATTTTGTTGCAGTCTACAAAATATGCGTGGGGTGACATGGCTGATACCATAGGGCAGCCAGCTAACCAGTTACGCTTATTGCAGGCTAACTTTGCCAACCTGGCCAGAACAATAGGAGGGTTGTTTTTACCAATAGTATCCAAGGTACTACCATACATAAATGCTCTGGTTATCGCCCTGCAAAGGCTATTCTCTTGGATTGGTAGTCTGCTGGGGATTAAGGCTGGTGGATTCAGCTCCTCAATCGGCTCTGCAGCTACCGACTTTGGGGATATGGAAGATGCAGCTGATGGAATTGCGGATAGTACGGGCGAGGCTGCTAAGAACACCAAGAAGATGGCAGCCAATCTTCAATCATTTGATAAATTGAATGTCATCAATAGTAAGGACGATTCTGGTGGGGGTGAGGGATCAGGCGGAGGTGGAACAGGAGGACTCCTGGATGATGCTTTTGCAGACGCTTTCGACGAATACCAGGCAGCCTGGGAAAACGCATTCGCTAATATGGAAAATTCTGCCCAACAGATGGCAGATAGGGTTCAGGCAGCATTTCAGAAGGTATGGGAGGCGGCAGAACCTACCAGAGAAGCGCTGAAGCGGCTTTGGGATGAAGGCTTGGCGCAACTGGGAAATTTTACGTGGACAGCACTTCAAGACTTTTGGAATGAGTTTTTGGTTCCAGTAGGCCAATGGACCCTAGGAACCGGGCTTCCTATGCTGATTGACAGCATTAACGATTTTCTGATGAAGATTGATTTTGCGTCTATCAATGAAGCGCTTCGAAATTTTTGGCAAGCACTGGTTCCATTTACGACAAAGGTCGGAGAAGGACTGATCGAGTTTTTTGGGGATCTGCTTTCCGTTGGCGCTGATTTCATTAACTACATTGTCCCAAACGGGTTAAACGGTATTGCTGAGGCGCTGAAGAAAATTGATCCTGAAACTGCAAAAAGCATAGGATATGCGATAGGCGCGATAGCAACGGCTCTGGTGGGTTTAAAAGTGATTAGTCCAGTGTTTACTATTTTGGGGAGCCTTATCGATTTTTTTGGTGCATCTAAAAAAGCCGCAGAATCGTTGGTTGAAGGGATTGTTGGCATATCAAATGCATTTATGTTATTGAAATCAGGCGGTCTCTTAGAAGGAACGGGCCTGTTTTCCAAACTGGCAAATGTGATTGCTTTAACTGCTGGAGGCGCAGGTACATTAAAAGAATCCTTTACATTGGTATTTGGATCAATAGGAACTGCAATAACAGGAATTGGCAGCGTGATAACAGGTTCGTTATTGGCTGTAACCAATTTTATAGACATGCTAAAAAACGGATTTAGCTGGCTGAATGAGATTCTGATGGTTTTGGGCGTCGCGATCACGGCGGTTGGTGCAATTATTTTGGGGGCACCGGCTCTTGTTACTGGGGTGGTTGCGGCAATAGTAGCTGCTGTGGGAACAATCGTTGTTGTTGTGAAAGACAACTGGGATAGCATTTGCGAATTCTTTTCCGGTATTGTTGGGTGGATCGACACGAATATGATTCAACCTATTCTGGGATTTTTCCGGGGATTATGGAACGATATAAAAGGAATCTGGGAAGAAGTCTCGGCATGGTTTTCAGAAAATGTAATTGATCCTGCGATTGCCGGTTTTAAGGCTCTGTGGCCTACAGTAAAGGGATTTTTTAAATCCCTATGGGGTGATATCAAAGGAATTTGGAAAAGCGCTTCTATTTGGTTTAATAAAACCGTGATCAATCCGGTTGTTGGTTTTTTCAAAAGAGTTTGGACAGATGTGAAAGGATACTTCCAGTCTCTTTGGGATGATATTAAAGGGATTTGGGAAAGTGTATCGGGATGGTTTTCTGACAATGTGATTAATCCTATCGTGAACATTTTCGAGGGATTCAAGACCAGGATTGAACAAGTGTTTGAGGGGCTTTGGATAATTGTACAGGCAATATGGATCATTGTTTCAGATTGGTTCAATGAATATGTGATCACGCCAGTTGTAGATTTCTTTAAAGGCCTATGGACAACAGTTCAGGGGTTCTTCAGCTCCCTTTGGGAGGACATAAAAGGGATTTGGTCTACTGTTTCAACATGGTTTAACAACAATGTCATTGTTCCGGTAAGCCGATTTTTCGAGAACCTATGGTCCACGGTGAAAGGATTTTTCAGCTCTTTGTGGGAGGATATTAAGGGAATCTGGGCTTCTGTTTCTACTTGGTTCAACGATAATGTCGTTGTTCCGGTTAGCAAATTTTTTGAGGAATTGTGGCCGACTATAAAAGGATTCTTTAGTTCCCTCTGGGACGACATCAAGGGAATCTGGTCATCCGTTTCCAACTGGTTCAATGATAATGTCGTTGTTCCGATCAGTGGATTTTTTGAGGGTATGTGGACAAAGGTTAAAGGATTCTTTCAAAGCCTTTGGGATGATGTTAAAGGAATCTGGGATAAAGTCTCCACCTGGTTTGACGACAATGTTATACAACCGATAACGAAAGCTTTTGAGGGGTTGTGGAGTGGAATTAAATCAGGTGTTGTCAGCGCCATGAATGCGGTTATAGGCGGAATTGAGAAGGGAATCAACTTCATAATTGGTGGAATCAATGATATAATTAGCGGATTTAACCGAGTTGTTTCTTGGGCTGCGGACATTGCTGAGGTCGAGTGGGACGGAGTTGACATTGTTCCAACAGTCCAGCTTCCCAGAGTTCCCCAGTTTGCGAATGGCGGCTTCCCAGAGGATGGCCTGTTTATGGCTAATCACAATGAGCTTATTGGCCAGTTTAGCAATGGGCGGTCCGTGGTTGCCAACAACGAGCAGATCACTGCGGGGATCGCGATAGCCGTACAGAACGCGAACCGAGAGCAAAACGGTTATCTCAACGCTATGGTTGGGCTGCTAGATATTATCAAAGATCGTTGCGGTATAACTGACAATGAGATATTTGAGGCGACACAAATGAGACAGGGAAAATTTAGTGTAAGAACAAATAGAACAGGCTGGGAGAGTATATAATTGAAACAGAGCCGTCTCGCTGAGGAAAAATCAATAAGACGGCTCTGTTGAGATTTTTAACCTTATCATCTCAGAATCGTAAAATAGTCATGGCTATCCCATGCTCCCATGCGCCGTGGGTCCACTCATAAAGTGGAATAGATGACGGCAAGCTGATAGACCAATGTGTAGGCTCACATTCCATAAAACCGCCCTGATTTTCCTTCATCATAATAGCAGTATGGGCGGCAGTATTTTGAGGAATCTGTTTGAGGGCTGGAATCTTCCCTCGCGCAGCGTATGAAGTCCTGATTTCCGTGACTTTAAAGCCCTTGCTGCGCACAACGATATAAGGCTCCTTGATGAATTCCAATAAGCGATTACAGCAGGCGTGTTTGGAAACGCGGAATTGTCGCGCCAGATTGCTGATCAACGTATAGTCCAGAACTGCTCCGATCATGGCAATGCGGAATTGTTCTTCCGGCATCAACAGAGCTGCCGCAAAACGATTTGCTTCTGTTTCTTGTGTGTTGCGGGAAGTTTCCATATCCTTGGCTGTGCAGCGAAATCCACGCTGACCGTCCAGGGTATAAGCGGGCAGGTGACGTAAAAAATAATGCCCTAATTCATGGGCAAAGGTAAAATGATGTTTTCCGCTGTTTGGAATACAGGTATTTACCAAAATGCCAGCCTTGTCTCCTTTATAGACCAGCTGTCCGCCAAAATCTGGTTCATCATTGATATCACGGAACAACACTTTAATATGCTCCGCCTCAGCAATACTCTGTAAATGCTCGGCAGGGCAATCAATAATACTGTGGGCGTAAAGTACACGTTTTGCTTCAACAGATGGTTTATCAATCATCATCCATCATCCCCAGCAAATCGTTCAATGCCTCGGTGTGCTGTTTAGACGGCTGCGCTACAACCTTACCCTGCGCTGCCATTTTAATAGGTTCGGTGTGATCCAATTCTGCCTTTGCTGGGAAAGGAATTACATTAAGATGATCAATCGGCTGTTTGCCTACGCATTTTAGTTCGTCACAGAGTGTCATCAGTTCGTCCACTTTTGCAACGATGCGTTGCTGCTCGGCAAGAGGCGGAAGAGGGAAAATATAATTCAAAACGGTTGACGTTGCTAATTCTATTTGTTTTGTAGATCCGGTCGCCTTCTCCTCGATAGTACTCTGCACATCGGGGCCTGCAAACCAATAATAAACATATTTTGATAGTACCTGCAAAGGTCGTAAAACTGTCACATGTGAATCAGCTACAGCGCATTCATAACAGTTGATCCGCTCATCGTAAAGAGCAATTCGGCCTAAAGTTCCCTGTCCAGTCGAATTCCATAATAAATCGCCTGTTTTAAGTTTACGTACGTCTTCATACTTAGAGAAAGTATCAGGCTCAATAAAGCGTGCCTTCCTTATATCAATGCCGCTCCATTGAACGCATTTTTGTGAAATGACAGGATATTTTTCTTCATCAGAGTATACCGGAGACTTACCACGCTGAATATAAGAACAGATATTGGCAGTACGACACCATACCCATCCCTCCGGCAAATCATATGGAATTTCGTCTTCTCTAATCGGCGGCAGGGATTTTTCTTTCTTTATCTTGCCCTCTTTGATAAGTTTGGCTTTCTCCACTTGTATACGTTTGAGCAATTCAGATGCAGGTTCATCATTTTTATCCTGCGGCACCAGCTTTCCCTGTACTGCCGCTTGCAATATGGATTTCGGCAGATAGTCAAAGAAGTGGCTTTCCAACGCGTCCAGTTCCTTTTCGGCGGCTTCCAACTCGTCGCACATAGCCATCAGCTCATCAACTTTAGCGACGATGCGCCATTGTTCTTCCACAGGGGGAAGCGGAACTGGCATTTCTCTTGAAAACTCTTCAAAGCGTAAGCTGTCAACGGTTGTTACTTGCTTAGTATAGTTATCTAAAATAGTCTTCTCGAGACCTTTTAGCATAACGTAAACATACTCTGACATTGTCAGATCAAACAAAGAGTAGGCCTTTATATCTTGATTTACTGTGCTTTCAACAGTGAGAACACAAACCGGTAACATCCTTTTCAAAATACCGCTTCGTACAACCATCAACAGTGTACCTGCGGGATATATTGTCATATTCTCCTTTGCAAGTTCAGTAATTTTCATTTTTGAATCACTAAGATATTTTGATTTCATGTCCTTTGACGAAACCCAGATAACCGTCCCATTATCCCAAAATAGGGGGTTTGTCATATCTGGTGTCTTGCCGCTGCTGAAAGAACCTAAATCGCAAAGACGGCACCACACCCATCCCTCCGGTAAATCGTATGGTATTTCATCGTCAGTAATCGGCAACATGGGCTTTTCTTTTTTGATTCTTCCCTCTTTGATAAGCTCGTTTTTTTTCGCCTGTATCTGCTTGAACAACTCGGACGCGGGTTTATCGTTTTTATCCTGCGGCACCAGCCGGCCCTGCACCGCCGCCTGTAAAATAGATTTTCTTAAATCTGCGGCTTTCATAAGATGTCCTCCCCCTGTCCCAAAGCGGCGGTAATGCAGGAGAGCACATTCTCAATCCGGGCAGACAATACAGCCTTCTCATTTAAGTACTGCGAGATAAACTGCTCAGGCGGTAAAATTTCTTCCGTATCATGTGGAAAACCACAGAAATCCAGATTATAGTCGGCGGCTACAATTTCCTCCACCGACACAAACTGCGATACATCGCTTTCCGCTCTGTTTTTCCACCAATCGCGAACCGGTTGGAAATGTTCAGGCAGCATTGGGCGCGTCTTGGAGAAATGTTTATACCCCTTTGGCATTTCCAACCGATAGTACCATACGCCCTTGGTCGGCGTGCCCTTTTGGAAAAATAACAGATTTGTATTGATGTTTGTATAAGGTGCAAATACATCCTTTGGCAAACGCACAATGGTGTGGAGGTTACAGTCCTCTAGCAGCCGCTTCTTAATTGCAGCTTTGACGCCAGTACCGAATAGGAAACCATCTGGTAAAACCATGCCGCAGCGTCCGCCATCCTTTAGCAGTGCCATCATATGCACCAAAAACAGGTCGGCTGTTTCCGTGTTCCGCAGTTCCAACGGCACAGACTGTGAAATTGCCTTTTCCTCCGCGCCCCCAAAGGGCGGATTTGTCACGATAACGTCCACCTTATCTTTGGCGGAATAGTCGGTTATCGGTGTTCTCAGCGTGTTGTCGTGGCGAATATCTGGTACGTCAATCCCGTGTGCAATCAGATTTGTCACACACAAGAGGAACGGAAACGGCTTTTTTTCGATACCGCGAATGGTGCATTGCAAAGTCTGATATTCCTCTGTGGTATTGATTGTAAAATTGTCTATAACGCTGGTCAAAAATCCACCTGTACCGCAGGCCGGATCCAGAACGATTTCTCCCAGCTTAGGATTGACCATGTCTACTATAAAGTGGGTGACTGGGCGCGGCGTATAAAATTCGCCAGCTTTTCCCGCGCTTTGCAGGTCTTTCAGCATGGATTCATACAAGCCGTTGAACAGGTGTCCAGACGGCATGGAATAAAAGTCGATGTCTACGTTGATTTTGTTGATAACCTGACGCAGCAACGTACCGGACTTCATGAAGTTGTTGACACCCTCCATAATGCTTTTGATAAGCCATTTGCGGTGTTTTGGGTCGTTGCTCGTATCCAGTTTCCGTAGCGCGGTAAACATAGCGTTGATATGCGACAGCATAGCTTCTCCGGTAATGTCTTCCGCATTATCAGCCCAGTTGCGCCAACGATATTCAGCCGGAACTACGGGATAATAATCTTGCTCGGTCGTTTCCCATTCCTGTTCCTTGAAGTCAAATGCCTTTAAGAACAGCATCCATGTGATCTGTTCAATATATTGCGCGTCACCATTAATACCTGCGTCGATACGCATGATATCCTTGAGTGCTTTTGTTGTGCCGGAAACGGCCATAGTGATGTCCTCCTAATATTACGCAGCGTACAGTTCTCTTTCCAATTCTCGCAGCGCGTGTTCAAAATCTTGTTTACCATTAAAAATACGGTTGACGATATACATGGGATTGCCAAACTGATTGATCGGGTTTACTTTTAACACATCCATACTCTCCAAATCGCTAACCCCTGTGTCGGCATATTTTTCCAGCAACGCACTTAATACCGCCTGTGCCTGTTCTCCGTATTGGGCAAAGTAATTGCGTTTTTTTACATTATTTGCTCGCTCCCGCCGAGTAAGAGGCTGCTGGTCATATGCAATATGGCAGACTAAATCGAAAGGATCAAATTCCCTTCCAATTTGTTCCTGCAATTCTTCCAGCAAGATGCCCTGTTTCGCAAACTCGTCTAAAATTGCCTGCTTACGTTCTGTACTGCGCCATGCCGTGAGGAAATCATCCAGTGTTGCATATTGGTTACGAACATTACGGCGGGTATAGTCTGTTAGGGACTCAGTAATTAGTTTTCCATCCTTGTCAATATACTGCACGCGCTGTTTCAAAACGGTTACTTCCACGTTATCCACATAGTATTTTATTCGTCGTTCATGTCTGTAGTCATCATTGCCGTTATTTGAAAAATCGGTCTCATCCGGTGTACCTGATTCAAATGGAGGATCGCCAGGCATTTCGGGTATTTGTCCATCCTCTGTTGGAGTAAAAGCGTCATCCTGTTCCACAGGACCATCAAAGTCTGGGTCAGCAAATAGGCGTGTGGCATCACGGAAATCGAAGATGGTAAAAAACATCTTTCCCAAATCTTCCCGGACACGGGTGCCGCGTCCGATGATTTGTTTGAATTCAGTCATGCTGCCAATTTCCTTATCTAGCACGATGAATTTGACCATTTGAACATCTACACCAGTGCTTAGCAGTTGAGAGGTGGTAACCAACACGGGGTAACGGCTGGAAACATCCCGAAAAGCGTCAATCTGTTTCTTTCCAATGTCGTCATCGCCTGTGATTCGCATAATATAGCGTTCATCTTCCGTTACCAGATCAGTATTTTCATTGATGAGCGCCTGCCGCATACGGTCGGCGTGTTCGGTATCTACACAGAAGAAAATCGCTTTATCATAGCGGAGATTGTGTTTTTTTAGGTAATTGGAAACAACACACGCCACCATCTGTGTCCGACGTTCTAATACCAATTCCCGATCATAATCCTGGACATTATATTCCCGGTCTGCTATTTCATTTCCGTATTTATCCATCTGTCCCTTTAAGGGACGAAAACCCTCGGCGTCTTTGTCCAGCAGGACGCGAATGACCCGGTATGGAGCAAGGAAACCGTCTTCAATTCCCTGCTTCAAAGAATAGGTGTAGATTGGATCGCCAAAATAGTCAATATTAGAGATATCTTTTGTTTCTTTAGGCGTTGCCGTTAAGCCAATTTGAGCTGCATTACTAAAATAGTTAAGTACGGCACGCCATTCGCTGTTATCTTTTGCGCTGCCCCGATGGCACTCGTCTATGATAATTAAATCAAAAAAGTTAGGGCTGAACTGTTTAAATATTTCTTTGTCACCTTCCCCGGTCAGACCTTGATAAAGCGCCAGATAAATCTCATAAGACTTGTCCACTTTGCGGTTTCTCACAATAGTCATCTTGTCTTTAAACGGAGAAAAGTCATTCACATAGGTCTGATCGATCAGAGCATTTCGATCTGCTAAATATAAAATACGCTTCTTAACTCCGGCTTTCCAAAGCCGCCAAATAATTTGAAAGGCTGTATAGGTTTTTCCGGTTCCAGTAGCCATAACAAGAAGAATCCTTTTTTGATTCCGCGCAATCGCTTCTACGGTAAGATTGATTGCATTACGCTGATAGTACCGCGGCGTTTTTTCTTCCCGTTCGGTATAATAAGGCTGTTCGATTATTGTTTCCTGCTGATCGGTCAGTCCTGTATTGGCTTTATACATTGACCAAAGCTCCTCTGGCGTGGGAAACTTATCAAGAGAAATAAAATATTCTTTGTCACCGGTATCTGTCAGGCGGTTGTGAAACGTGAATCCATCGCCATTTGATGTAAACACAAACGGAATCAGCAGCCGATCCGCATAGTCAAGAGCCTGCTGCATACCATCTGATACTGAATGATTATTGTTTTTAGCTTCGACAATGGCCAAGGGGAGATGGGGCTTATAGAAAAGTATATAGTCAGCGTATTTCGCTTTGTCGCGTTTATATGTACCTCCACGAGCGATGATGCGCCCTTTGGTGATGGGATATTCCTGCCGAATTTGGACATCAGTCCAGCCGGAAGACTTTATCGCTGGAGTAATGTATTGTGAACGAATCTCTGTTTCGCTTAACTGCTTTTTGTCCATAACCAACGCCTCCTCCATCAGTACATAACGACTCAAAATAAATTATATTACAAACCGTCATTTTTTGCAACTTTACACTTGCAATTTAGCATCCTTTGTCGGAAGCTAAAACTTCTATGCTATTGAAGCTACAAGAAACCAAAACAGTTTCTGGGACAAACCATAAGGACGAGAAGCATCCCTATTAGGCAGAGCCCAAATTAAATATTTTATTTTTTTCTCAAATTCCCACATTTCACATTCGTGATATGCTATAATGGTATTAGTAGAAAGTATGTTTAAGCGTCAGCCATCGTGCTGGCGTATTTTTGTTGACTAAAATGAGGGATGGACATGGCCTTTGAAGGATGGATTCTAAAAATTAATAATGTAGTTTTTCCAACCAGGCTCATTGCGTTCGAATCCCTGAAGATCACGCCTAATCAGATAATGGACCTGGACCCGTATCGTGACGCAGAGGGATTATTGCACCGGACAGCGCTGCCGCATACGGCTACCTCGATTGAATTTTCGACAACACCTTTATTTTCGGCAGATATAGAAATTCTGAACCGGTTCATTACGAAAGAAAATCGCGTCCAATGCGAAGTTGAATACTGGAATCCCAACACGTCCTCATATGCATCGGGGACGTTTTATATTGCGGATGTTCCGTATGAGTTTATATACGTCAACGAAGAAGGGGGCCTTGCGCTTCATAAATCAATAAAAATAACATTCACAGAATATTAAGGCGGTGGAAATTATGATGGTGATACCTCAGGAGATCAAAGACCTGTTTCGAAGGGATAATGTTACGGCGGAAACGGCCAGGCATATTCGGCTGCGTTTTTTTGATGAGGATGTGAAGCTTCTATACCCGGAAGATACTTTATACCCATCGGATGATTTATTCCCGATGGACCAGGAACCCTGCTATGTGATCGAAAATGACCAGATTTCGTATGAGTCGCTTTGTCTTACGGAAAGTCTTTGCGACGATGAGGATTTGATTCTGGGGGCATGTGACGCGTCTGAGTTAGTTGTTATCGTGGCAGATGTGCACCAGGACCTTACCGGCAAGGAATTTATAGCGACGCTTGAAATAGGCGGCTACGAGATGTCCTTGGGAATTTACCGGGTAGACAGTTTTGAACGGCAGGCTGACCGGCGACTGAAAAAGATTATTGCCTATAGCCGTATGACCAGATTTCGGAAAGATTCTGCTTCTTGGTATCAGGGATTAAAATTCCCCTTGACTTTGAGGCAGTTCAGGGATTCGATGTGTGAATACATCGGCGTCAAGCAAATTGAAACGACATTGCCCCTGGACAATATGATGATCACTAAAACGATTGATCCGAAACAGCTTAATGCCTGGGGCGTTCTGCAGCTGATCTGCGAGATCAATGGCTGCTTCGCTCATGTTGACAAAACCGGCCGGCTGAAATATGTGTTCCTTGGAACCGCCGGGCTATTCCCTTCGGAGGAATTGTTCCCAGATGAACAGCTCTATCCTAGAGGGATGGAGGACAATGAGAATACAGAGATCCTGAATTACTATGTGCAGTCGGCCACGAAATACAAAGACTATGTGACCAAATCGATAGATCGGATTCAGATTCGACAGGAAGAGGGCGACGTGGGCATTGAGTATGGGCCAGGGACAAACTGCTATGTGATTCAGGGGAATTTCCTGGTGTATGGCAAGTCCTCGGACGAGCTATTGCAAATTGCGTCTACGATATATGAGAACATCAGTGGCCGGACTTACCGCCCATGCAAAATTGTGGGACCGGCATTACCCTGGGTGGAGCCTGGAGACGGAATCCTATGCTATACTTCAGATGATGTGATCGAGACGTATTGCTTGAAACGGACCATGAGGGGGATTCAGGCAATGAGGGATACGTTTGAGGCCAAGGGGAAACCCCAGCAGGTCCAGCGCTTCGGTATCCAGACACAGCTAATTCAGTTGGAAGGAAAATCCGCTGTCATTAAAAAATCTGTGGAGGAAGTGTCGGTCAGGGTCAACGACTTGAAAGAGTTCACGGAAGCACAGGTTAAGATCATGGCTGACGAGATTTTGGCCGAGGTAACACGGGCGCAGAAAGAAGAGGAGGCTCTGGCAGCGTCCATAAGGATTCAAGCTGGCCAGATTGCTATGAAGGTGAGCAAAGGGGATGTTTCCTCCCAGCTTTCGATTGAGCCGGACGAAATTAATCTAAAGACCAACCGGCTCTCATGGGAATCCGATTATTCTACAATGACGCGGGATGGAAAATTGACATGCCAGAACATCCACGCAATTAACGGATATTTTTCCGGGCAGTTGGAAACGGATGTATTTTTTGCTGGTGATAACGCCGTACAGTTTGGAGATTTTTATGTGACGGCGGATGGAAGCAATATTCTGCGTTCTACTGACGGTTCGGTATCAATTCAGACTGCGGCTGGAGGACCGTTTGGCAGCTATACTACCATATACTTAAAATCGAAGTCTGGTAGTACGGAACTGTCGGATCACCACCTGAATACAAGCTTGGTGGAAGCTAGAAATGAGATGTATATTTATAATGATTGGTGGGGGGATTATAGCGTTACGAGGACTTGTCGTGAGTTATGGGATGCTGTTTTTAATGGTTCAGATGAAAATTTAAAACAGAATATAAAACCAATGCCAGGACCAGTAGCAAAGTGGATTATTCAGAATACAAAAGTAAAACAATGGCTTTGGAGAGAAAACAAAAATCATGATATGGGTATGATAGCGCAGGAATTGGAGAAAACCCTGAAAGGATATGGCATCGATTACAAGTTTGTCGATGTAGATCCAAAAAAGGGAACTTACTATATAGATTATAAAAAATTTATACCTTTATTGATATTGGCCATTCAGGATATATATAGTAAGCTGGAAAAATAATGGAAAGTAAATCCAGAGTATGATATACTCAGTTTAAGGAGGTACTTCTATGAAAAAACTTATGCTTATATTGATTATATCAATGATGTTTTCCATGGTATCCTATGCGGGACAATGGCAACAGGATGAAGTGGGATGGCGGTACATGGAGGATGATGGAACTTATAAAACAGGCTGGTATCAAGATGTGAATTCAAAGTGGTATTACTTGGACCAAAATACAAATTATATGCTTGCTAATACGGTGACTCCAGATGGATATTATGTATCAGAAAGTGGCGAATGGGTAGAGACAAAGCCAGAAGTGAAATATGGAGGTTATGATAATAAAGTCGAATTAGAGTCATCTGCATATTCTTTTCCTGGCGGTCCCAGATTGATAGGATATGCGCTTCCAACTACAGTTTATTTTAATAATAAATATGAGAATATCTATACTGGCGAAATTAATGTATCAAGAGTTGAAATATCTAAAGATGGCATTCCGTGCATCGAATTTAGCGGAAGCGATAGGGATATTTATGAGTTGATGGTAAAAAGGAGATATAATTTTGAGGATGGAAGTTCTGTAGATGATGTGGACTATATTTTTGCTCATATAAATAGTAGCGGAGAGAAGTCGTTTAATGCGCTGCTGAAACCACCTAGCAAGCTTGAAGCGAGACCAAAGTGGACATCCGTTGAAATTTATATTGACAAGTCAACATTAGATAGATAAAAGAGAAAATTATCAGTCGTTCTTAGAACGGGGGTTATGATGGTGAAACAGGAATGATGAGTGATTTTATTATCATAAATAATAAGAAGGGGTGATAAGTATCAATGAAAAAGATGGTGTTTAAGACAGCTGTAGTAAGTATTATGTTGATGTTGGTGTTTTCATTAAATACTCTGGCAAAAAGTGGCTGGGCACTCATACCTCACCTATCAGATGAGGGAGGAGAGTGTAAAGCTGCTTATCGGTATTATAATGAGGATGGAAGTAAAGCTGTAAACAAATGGGAAAAAATAAACGAAGAATGGTACTACTTTGGAGAGGATGGTATCTCTAAACAGGGAACATGGTCAGAAATTGAAGGTAAATGGTACTATTTTGATGATCGTAGTGTAATGCTCCACGACACCACAACCCCGGATGGCTATTACGTCGGATCGGATGGGGCCTGGGTAACTGAGTAACTGAATAGTATGAAGATTAGCGCCTTGAGGGATCAGGGCGCTATTATTGTGCTATTCACCGCAGAACGGTGTGAGCGGCTAAAAGCCGCATAGTTACTAATGCAGATTGGAACTTCTTTCAAGGACAATACACTGATTTAAAAAGTGCTTGACTAATTGGGCTACAAAATATATAATTAATTCATGGGCTACAAAAAGTGAGGTGAGATAATGAGTCCAAGAACTGGTAGACCACCAGTTGAAAAGCCTAAATCAAATCCCATTCATGTAAGGCTAGATGATGAAAGTTTGGATATTCTTGATGCATATTGCGTACAGGAAAATATAAAGAGAACTGAGGGGATAAGACAAGGAATAAGACTGTTGGAGACCAAGATAAAAAAATAGGAAATCCGCCCCGACCAAAGATTGGATTTCCTAAACAACGATAGAAGTTTCCTTCCGTGAAATATCATAACATGGTTAGGAACTTCTTTCAAGCACATTTACGAAAGATGAAAGGAGTTTTACAAATGCAGGAATTACAAATTTTTAACAGTGAGGAGTTCGGTCCGATCAGAACCGTGATGTTCGGCGCTGAGCCTTGGTTTGTTGGAAAAGATGTGGCAGTTGCCTTGGGGTATAGTGATTTAAACCATGCAATAACAGATCATGTGGATTTGGAAGACCGGGTTAATTCTAAAACTCAGGGGCAAAACGTCCCCGAGTTTGGACAGCGTGGAACATGGCTCATTAATGAATCCGGCGTTTACGCTCTAGTATTTGGTAGCAAGTTGGAATCTGCTAAGAGATTCAAGCGGTGGGTAACGTCAGAAGTTTTACCAGCTATCCGAACAACGGGCACATATTCCATAACCGCCACCCATCAATATCCCGTCTCCCCGGCGGCCATGGCAAGTGCCACAAATGCGGGGCGGCTTTTCGAGCGGATCATGCGGCGTGAAGGACTGCCGCCATATGAAATTGCCGCCGTTGTCAGAACCATCTTCCAGCAGGCCGGAATCGATATCCCGGAATACGTTGTGAAGGTGCCTGAGTACGAGCAGTTGTCGTTCAGTTTGATGATGGGGAGGTAATCTGATATGGCGAAGAGGCGTGCAATCGAGTTGGCTGATAGCATGATCGGAAAGATCAGTGAGGAATATGGCCTTAAAATGGAAGAGCTGTGTGAGTTGCGAGCGGAATCAGAAGATTTGTTCCAGGCGGTGTTCAACGGGTATAATCTTGGCTACCTGAGGGGGGTAAAGGCAACAAAGGCGAAAAAGAAAAATAGAAAGTAAAATAATTTTGGGTAATGTCAGGGCTTGCGAGGCTCTGGGGATTGAAATAACGGGTATAATTTGGGATTTTTGCGTGGTCAGAAGGCGGCAAAGGCGAAAAAGAAAAATAGAATAATTTTGGGTAATATCGGGACCTGAGCGGCCCCGGGGATAATAAGCCCAAATTGCCAAAGTGCAGTCATCGTACCGGAGTCGTGACCGGGTTTATCTCTATGATATTTTTAGAGGTATTCCCGGCTGCGGCTCCTTTTTGATGTGAAAATTCTGGCCGGAAGGCTTGAATATATAGAAGTGCGACTACTGTTGGGGTATGCTCCTGACACGCTTCGAATTTTTTGACCGCGGGCTGGCGAAATGTTGGCCCGCAAGTAAAAATGAAAGGAGCTTACAATTATGAGCACAGACATTTTTACGAATGATAAAATGGAATTTACCGTACAGGAAAGACAAAATTTAAAAGATGAAAATTATTCAGTCTTACAAAGTGATAAGAGGTACATGCAAGAGAGAATAAAGATCTTTAACAATCCTGAGTTTGGTACAGTTAATGTGTTCGAATATAGTGGAGAGGTATATTTTGAACTATATTCAGTCGGAATGGCATTGGGACAAACAAAAGAGGCCAAAGGAAGGCTTTATCCAAGAAAGGAAAGAATAGATGAAAATGTAAAAAACGCTGATATTAAGCCGGTTGTCCATAACGGACAACTTTGGATTACGGAGGCACAACTTTATGATTTGATGTTTGAAGTACATACTGATAAAGTTAAACCATTTAGAAGATGGGTTACGAATGAAGTTCTGCCGTCTATTCGCAAAAATGGAATTTATGCAACTGATAATGTAATAGACCAGATTTTGAATAATCCAGATTTTGGGATAGCACTTTTGACAACGTTGAAAGAAGAACGCGCGGCCAGAAGGGAGGCCGAACGGAAAAATGCAATATTGATGCATGTGAACAAAACATACACTATGACCGAAATTGCAAAGGAACTTAATCTTAAGTCCGCTATTCAGCTAAACAAATTACTTGCAGAAAAAAAGATCCAGTATCAGGTAAATGGAACATGGGTAATGTATTCACAGTACAGTGACTTGGGATATGAGGAAATCAAACAGGAAGTGCTGGATAGTGGAAAAGTGATTTACCATCGGAGAATTACTCAGATGGGACGGGATTTTATTCTGAATCTTTTTGAATAGATAATTTGAGGAGCCTATCATCAAAGATAGGTTCCTTTCTTTATGTAAAGGAGGCCGTTATGAAAAAGTTGATTACATATACAAAAGAGCAGGTGCAGCAAATCCGTGGCTTGCTAAATGGGGTTGCAGTAATGGGAGTCCAGAACTGTAAACAGATCGCCGTAATTGCGCAGATTTTGGATTCTGGCATTCCGGCAGATGTGAATGTGGGAAAGCCGGAAAAGAAAGAGGGTGAGGGATAATGGCATTCCAGTCATTTTATGACATAACTGATTGGCAAAATCTTCCTTCACAAAAGACGGCTCTCAATAGAAAAAATCTGCTCCATGCTGAGAATGGGATCAAAGAGGCGGATAACCGGCTTGTTCAGTTGGACGCGAAAAAGGCCGAAGTATCGTTGGTAAACCAACTCGTGAGATCGGTTGTGCTTGACCCAAAGAGTGGTGTGCTGACCGTTACGCTGCAGAACGGCACGGTTACCACGTATGACCTGGATATTGAGCGTGTCGTAACCAATTTCGACATTACGGATGATAATATCCTGGTATTGACGCTGGCGGATGGATCAACGAAAGAGGTTGACCTGACGAAATTCGTAAATACGTTTTCCAATACTGCGACTGTCTCGATGAAAATGGAAAATCGTGTGGTCACCGCGGAGATCGTGGATGGATCAGTGACAATGGAGAAGTTGGACGCGGCGATACAATCCGAGTTTCGGCAATATATGCTGGATGCCCAGTCTGCTAGGGATTCCGCTTTGCAGTATCAGAAATTTGCGAAACGGTATGCCCTTGGCGATGCCGAGTTTGAGGGAAGCGAAAACGACAATGCCAAATACTACTATGAGCAGTCCAAGTCCAATGCAGAAACCACTACGGCTAATGCGGAAGCTGCTGCGGATAGTGCTGGATCAGCCACGGCCCAAGCTGCGATTGCTACAACCAAGGCAACCAGCGCCACGGCCTCGGCCAATAGCGCGGCAGCAGACGCCCAGATAGCAACTGAGAAAGCAACAATAGCAAGCCAGATGGCTGGCTCTGCGACGGAGAAAGCCCAAGCTGCGGCCCATAGTGCTGAGACAGCTACCGCCAAAGCCTTGGCTGCTGCTGACAGCGCCCAGCTTTCCCAGCGGTACGCTGTAGGCGGTGTGGTCTCTGATGACGCTCAGGACAACTCAAAATGGTATTGCCAACAAGCTGAAAATTACGCAAAAGTAGCCCAAGAGGTAACCGATATAATCTACCCAGAAATATATGTTGATCTTGGTACAGGCCACCTTATGTCGATTGGAGGAAATAATTTTTCCGTATCGCTCGACAGCAATGGTCACTTGATATCGGCTATCGGAAGTGGGGGAGCGGCATGATCGTAGATATCAGTAAGGAAGAAGCAGTGGTTACGGACCTGTATCAGTATGACTATGGTCAGACAATGGAGTTTGTGGGAGAAGTAGTCCCAGATGACGTGCAAGTACATTTTTTCCAAAATGAACATGAATGTCGAACGGAGGTAAAAAACGGTGCTGCGTCAATACCTGATTATTTGTTGATGAGTGCAAAGACGATATTAGCATATTTGTATATTGCTGATATTGACAAAGGAAAAACAATAAAAAAGCTCACACTTCTGGTTCTACCCAGAGAAAAGCCGCCCGATTATATTGATCCGAATAAACCAGCAGACTACTCCCGTTTGCTTCCCGTTGGAGGTGAAGTTGGAGATAGCCTGTTTCGAACTGATGAGGGGTATGCGTGGAAAAAGAACGATGAAGTCTATGTTACGGATGATGAGTTGAAGAAAGTGAGCGAAAAGCTTCCTATAGCAATGACAGTTCAGGAAATCTTGCAAATATGTAAAATTTGATGGAGGAGATTATGGCAGATATTCAAACATTTTTGGATAATCAAAATGGATTACCAGCGCTGTGGCAACAGATCGTAAATATATTTTGTAAAAAGACTGACGTTCCCACAAAGACAAGCCAGCTCCAGAATGATTCCGGGTATTTGACTGCTCATCAGGATATTTCTGGAAAGTTGGAGAAAACCGGTGACGCGAGTAACGTGACCACTAAATTTTCGCAGGCTACAACGAGGGCTAATCTTTCTACGGGTGAAAAACTTTCAGTTTCGCTTGGGAAGATTATGAAATATTTCGCCGATCTAAAAGTGGTGGCCTTTTCGGGAAATTATGCGGACCTGAGTAATAAACCCACAATACCAGGATCGGTGGCTGATTTGTCGGATGGTGCCGATTATGCGAAGAAATCAGAGATCCCCACAGATAATGCCGATTTGGCAAATGGAGCAGGTTATCAAACCGCAGCGCAGGTAAACACTGCTATTACAGGCAAGGGATATCAAACGGCTGCACAAGTTAAAACAGCAGTGGAAGCTTATGGGTACCAGACTGCCGCGCAGGTTGAAAGCAAAATTACTGGAAAAGGATATCAAACTTCTGCACAAGTAGACAGTAAAATTTCTACAGCCTTAGCCTCAGCGGTAGAATGGAAAGGGACTGTTGCAACCGAGGCAAACTTGCCATCATCAAAAGAGAAAGGCGATATGTATAATATAACCGCCGCTTCAAGCTATGGGCCAGCGGGGACAAATGTGGTTTGGTCTGGAACTGAATGGGATCCAATGGCAGGAACTTTTGTTATACAGGCTATGACGGCGGAAGAAGTAATTGCGATTTGTCAGTAAAGGAGGGCTACGATGGCACAGTCCTTTCTTGATAATGTAACGGGGGTCCCACAGTTGTGGACCTGTTTGAAAGAGTACACATTAAATTATAGATTTGACGCGACCCGTTTGGAGGTAAATCCTTCGACGGGTCATTTAATTGCTCATGAGAGCGGTAACTTGAAGTTTTCCCTGGACGAACAGGGACATTTAATAAGCGAGGTGTTTTAAGTGGCTGATTTAGGAAAAGTTGTAGTGACAGATGGTGGAAATTATTCTGCCAGCGTTACATATGAAAAGCTTACCTTCGTACATTATCAGGGTGATGCGTACATGACCTTGAAAACAGTAAAAGGTGTTACACCTACAGATGACGGAACAAATTACAAATTATTTTGTAAAAGCGCAGAACTGGCTACGGCAACTAAGGCCGGAATTGTTCTGCCGGATGGAACCACTACTACCGTGGATGGCAATGGGAAAATTAGTGTGAAGAAGGCGACAACGAGTGCAGCAGGCATTGTAAAGCCAGCAGCTACGGATTTTATTATGGCTGCAGACGGAACCCAGAAAATTAATACACAATTCACTCAGGCGACAGAGCTTGCGAACATCATTGCAGGGGAAGCGATTGCACAGGTTTGGGGTAAGGTTTCAAAAGCGATAGCAACGACTATGAACCTTGATCAAAATACGTTGCTGAAAAATATGATCTCCAATATTGCAGTTAATGACCCCGATAAACTGAACTCTGCCGCGTATATTTATACACTGGTTGAACGTATTGGAATGGGTACTGAATTGGCTGTTGGGGCCAATTTAACGGATGGGCTAAATAAGGTAAATAGTGATTTAGGCGACATAAAAACAGGAACCTATACAGCTATTTCCAATTCTTACGTGTCGATAGTGGCTGGTTCTCTGCGAAAAGTTGGAAAATTATGTCAAATATACTTATCGTTAAATATTCAGCAGAGTGGTGGTGGGTATGCGTCTTTCATAAATCTACCGTCTGAATTCCTCCCATTAGAACTAGGATATTTTGATATTCCCAAATGTACGATACAGGTCAAGGCTAATCAGCTTGGTATCAATGCCACAGCGACCGGATCTACAGCAATGTATTTCACATATATTGCAAAATGATCACTTTAAGATTCTGGTAGGAATATAAGCCAGAATGGTAATTCCGGCTGCTATTTCCTTCTCTATTCTTAGATTCTTTCCGTAGGCGATCATATAAGAATCTTGGTATAGAACAGGAACAGAATTTTCAACAACATTAAAAGGGAGCGTTCCAATAATTGTGTTTGCTGGGATCGCTTTAGTCGATGTTACAGCAATACTTATCATAAAAAATTGCTCAGTGCCAGTGATGGTATTACTCCATCCAAGCTTGGTAACATAGTCATTATATGCGATATCCGACCTAGCAAAATACGCTAAATCACTATTTTAATGAAGAACAAAAATTGTAACTCGTAAACAAGACCCGATTTATTGGGCCTTATTTTTATGCATATAAAGGAGTAAAAAAACATGAGTAATTACGAAAAAGCCAGATTGGCAAATGGAAGTGTGTATGAGATCGTCGCGGGCGGTCTCAGAGAGAACGCGGATAAGACAAAACTAACTCTTATTACACGCTGTGGTAATCGAACGCTTTCCGAAGTGGAAGCAGAAACTGATGTGGTAGATAATGTTGCCATGATCACCATTTTGGATGGTGCGGGCGACGAATACGACATTAAGAAGGGATACCGCTATCAGATTGGTTGCAAGAAGCAGAAAGGATATGTGGTTGGCCGGGAATCGGTTGATACTGGAGCAACTGACGTCGATGGTAATCCGATTATGGAATACCGAGATGTGACGGACGCGGTATATATTATCGAACTGTCAGTTGGTGATGTCCGAGCTGAACTTAATGAGGCCAAGGCACAGATTTCTGAATTAAACGCAACTGTTGATGCATTAGTAGTAGCAAGTTTGGAGGTGTAAGTAATGTTTGAAAGGCTAAAAAGATTATATGTTACTGGAAAACTGACAGTCATCGGTTTGGCGAATGCCGTTATCAAAGGATGGATTACCGAGGCGCAGAAGCAGGAGATTCTTGCCGCGAAATAATTTCTGGAGGTATCGGGATGAATGAGACGGACATTGCGGTGAAATTTGAGAACCATGATCAGCAGATAAAATCACTGAAGCACCGGATGGAGGAGCAAGAGGAACAGAGCAAAACCATTCAAGAGCTGGTGTTGTCGGTGAAGGAGTTGGCCTTGAATATGCAGACCATGATTGAGGTCCAAGGAAAGCAAGGGGACAGGCTGGCAAAATTGGAGGCGGCACCAGCAGAGCAGTGGAGCAGCATGAAACGAACCATCTTTAACACAATGGTAGGGGCAATGGCTGGTGCACTTGCTACCGGCTTAATTTATATCATGGCTCAATACATAAAGTGAGGTGAGATAAGATGAAGGAAAAATTTGCAAAATTAATTGATGTGAAAAGCCTAATGACACTGGCGTTGACGGGGGGCTTTATTGGGCTTACCTGTACCGGTGAGATTTCGGGAGAGCAGTTTCTGACAATTTTCACAATGATTGTTGGATTCTATTTTGGCACGCAGTCGCAGAAAACAGGAACTGGAAAATAGAAAGGCGGTGATCCGGCTATCTTCCGGTGGCAGGGTTAGAGCCACACGAAACTTATTGTTGGAATTTAAAAGGAGATCAGACATGAAAGAAATTAATAAGGAAGAGAAACTGCACAGGAATTGCGATCCGCACGACGCGGAACATTGCGACATTAATGATCATAGCAATCTGGAACCGGTGGTAGATGATTGCGGGCACTATGTTAAGAGTGGGCCAGGCTATCAGCAGGACATTGATAGCCAGTACGGACCTGCTACAGGGATCCCATCCCCTGGAAATGCCAGTGGCCCAAAACATGACGATGATCAGGACCCAGGACACGGCCCTGGTGTAACCGAATAATCGATTGTCCTTTGGCCCTGGGGAATCCTAGGGCCCTATTAGATTGGAGGAATATACATTATGAGAGACATTACATTATGCCATCCCCGCCTGCAGCAGCTGGCGGCCAAGTGGATCCAGGACTGTGCAGCCCAAGGGATCATCGTGGGAATCGGTGAGACCCTGCGGACGGTTGAGGAGCAGGAAGCACTCTATGCTCAGGGCCGTACCAAGCCCGGCCAGATCGTCACCAACGCCCGAGGCACATCCTACCGTTCCCAGCACCAGTGGGGCATTGCCTTTGACTTTTTTCTGATGATGGACGTGGACGGCGACGGCAAAACCAGTGACGACAGCTACAACGACAATACTGGCCTGTTCGGCCGCGCCGCGGCCATTGCCAAGTCCCTGGGGCTGGCCTGGGGCGGCGATTGGTCCAGCTTGGAGGACAAGCCCCATCTGTACCTGCCGGACTGGGGGAGCACGCCCACTCAGCTGATACAGACCTACGGCACCCCGGAGGCATTCATGCGGACGTGGGCACCGGCGGTAGGCTGGGTCCGAACCGGGATCGGCTATTGGTACCGGAGGCC
>OLPX01000427.1_pt1 | contig 39893 bp, 40 predicted proteins | sample 1672491 | NCBI WGS metagenome assembly OLPX01 (sample SAMEA3136692, study PRJEB25190) | human gut metagenome | biome: human gut; feature: human-associated habitat; material: faeces | place: Austria | collected 2013
CCTTATTCTCTTGGTTTTATTATGAAATCCTTGAGAATAAACTGTCAACTTTTTTTATACCACACCATCCAAAGAGTATCCGTATCGCCGATATTGGTTATCCCTATTGCCGCTCCCTTGACGATAAATTTGTCTCTGATATTACGGTTAAAGATTTAAAGTACGTATTACTGCAGGGATTTCGGCTGTTAGATTCCGGAGAGATTATTCAAATATCACCATCCTCTCGTGAAAAAGCAAAAAGCTTTTTAAATTCTATCTATGATTATGCCGTTCAGCATTTCTATGTAACAAAGAATATAGCCCGCGAGTTTTCCATACAACAGCTAAAAAAAGAGATGTCATAAGGTTGCTTTTCAAGTTTTTATCTTTTATCTTCATACTCTTTTTGGAATGTATGCAAGACTTCTATGAAATCTTCATCGCTCAAATCTGTCAGCTCAATACTTACAATTGCAGTCTTATACTTACGTTTCTTCATGGAGCGATGTTCTAATCTTGCATACTTCCTTGACGACTCTAATACTTCATTTTTAGTTTCAAACTCAATAAATAAGAATCTTGCATTACACATTGGCTTAATATAAACATCTGTAATTTCATTCCATCCAATCTTTCCTTTGTATCCATTATTACGAAAAGGACTAAAGATACCTTCTGTATCTAAAATGAGAATAGGACTTTTCTTCTCTCTTTTTATATCCCGCAAATAAATCACTAATAATGGGACAAAAATTATGAGTATAAACCATCCAACAGTTCTTAAAGCTCCAGCATTACCAGATAAAAAACGGCCTGGTCCACTGATCGTGTATTCAGCTAATTCTTTATCGGTGTTACTTAATACAAATAAACCACTGCATATGATACCTATAATGCCTACTATGGCCCAAGAATACTTTTTTCTACTATTATATATTACATATTTTTTGACATTCCGTTCTTTTGGCTTAAGTACAGCCCCGCACCACTCACAATACAAAGCATCCTTTACGCTTTCTTTTCCACACTTCGGGCAATTCATACTCTCTCCCTTCGAATCTTTCTTTTTTGTAATTAAATTTTAACATAAGGTTTGGCCCCATAAAAAGACTTGACAGACATGATTCTAGTGCTTTTTGTATTTTCTATCATCTTTCATCTCAGAACAGTGCTTCTAAGAAGATTACAAGCCACTAAAAACGCACCAAATTTTCTGAACTTTTTAGGTCCCGGCGGGATACAAGCACCCTCCGGTGGGATACAAGCACCCTCCGGTGGGATACAAATGAATTTTTCAAATTTCGTGGGATACAAATTTTGTATCCCACCGAAGGCCTCTTTTTTGCTCCCCGAAACCCACTGTCAAAAAGATTTTCCGTGTAACCGTTCCGTGTAATTTGTAACCTATACGTAACCTACGCACACCAAAAAAGGACCTCTGACAGCCACTTACACCATCAGAGATCCTTATTTTAAGCCATTTCTTAGAACTTACCTTCTTTAGCAGCTTCCTCAATCGCAACTGCAACTGCAACAGTTGCACCTACCATTGGGTTATTGCCCATTCCGATCAGACCCATCATTTCAACGTGAGCCGGTACGGAAGATGATCCTGCGAACTGTGCATCAGAATGCATACGTCCCATAGTATCTGTCATACCATAAGAAGCCGGTCCTGCAGCCATGTTGTCCGGATGAAGTGTACGGCCTGTACCTCCGCCGGATGCAACAGAGAAGTATTTTTTACCCTGTTCGATACATTCTTTTTTGTATGTACCTGCAACAGGATGCTGGAAACGTGTTGGGTTTGTTGAGTTTCCTGTGATAGAAACGTCAACGCCTTCTTTGTGCATGATTGCAACACCTTCTGTTACATCATTTGCACCGTAGCAGTTAACCTTTGCTCTCAGACCTTCAGAGTAAGATTTTCTGAATACTTCTTCTACTTTTCCTGTGGAATAGTCCATCTTAGTTTCAACAAATGTAAATCCATTGATTCTGGAAATGATCTGTGCAGCATCTTTTCCAAGACCATTTAAGATAACACGAAGTGGGTTCTGACGTACTTTGTTTGCTTTCTCGGCAATACCGATCGCACCTTCTGCAGCAGCAAAAGACTCGTGTCCTGCTAAGAATGCGAAACACTCGGTTTCTTCTTCCAGGAGCATTTTTCCTAAGTTACCGTGTCCAAGACCTACTTTACGCTGGTCTGCTACTGATCCAGGGATACAGAATGCCTGAAGGCCTTCACCAATAGCAGCCGCAGCGTCTGCAGCTCTCTTGCAGCCCTTCTTGATTGCAATGGCAGCACCCACGGTGTAAGCCCATTTTGCATTTTCAAAACAGATTGGCTGGATGCCTTCTACCTGAGCATATACATCTAATCCTGCAGCCTTTGTAACTTCAGCAGCTTCTTCGATAGAATTAATACCATATTCTTTTAATACAGCAAGAATTTGTTTCTCTCTTCTCTCATATGATTCAAATAAAGCCATGTTCGTTACCTCCTATTGATTTCTTGGGTCAATTATTTTAGCAGCATCATCTACTCTGCCGTACTGACCTTTTGCTTTGTCTAAAGCTGTCTGAGCGTCATCGCCTGCTTTGATGAAATCCATCATCTTACCGAAGTTTACGAACTGGTAACCGATGATCTGTTCTTCATCGTCAAGAGCGATTCCTGTAACATATCCTTCAGCCATTTCAAGGTAACGAGGTCCTTTTTTCAGTGTACCGTACATAGTACCAACCTGAGATCTTAAACCTTTTCCTAAATCTTCAAGACCTGCTCCGATCGGAAGCCCGTCCTCAGAGAAAGCACTCTGGGTTCTTCCGTATACGATCTGTAAGAACAGTTCTCTCATTGCTGTATTGATAGCATCACATACTAAGTCTGTATTTAATGCTTCTAAAATTGTTCTTCCCGGTAAAATTTCAGATGCCATAGCAGCTGAGTGAGTCATACCAGAGCATCCGATAGTCTCTACCAATGCTTCCTGAATGATTCCCTCTTTAACGTTCAGAGTTAACTTACATCCCCCCTGCTGAGGTGCACACCAGCCAATACCGTGAGTCAGCCCGGAAATATCAGTTACGTCTTTTGCACTGATCCATTTTGCTTCTTCAGGGATTGGAGCAGCTCCGTGGTTTACACCCTGAGCTACGGTACACATTTGTTCTACTTCATGTGAATAAATCATGTTGAAACTCCTTTCAGTGAATAAATAATAAACATCCCACACTCATATGTAAGTAATGTTTTTAAGCTCATTTGCTCTAGCTTATTTTATCATATTGTTAAAATTAAAACAAGAAATTATCTCAATAACTTTGTAATGTTTTGTATTTTTTCGCGGACTGGAACAGTGTGTTTGAAAAAGAAATCACTCATCAGGAGAACGCATCAGAAAAGGCCGGTTCCCATGGACAGGACCCCGGCCTTTTTCTGTTATTTTACTCTGAACCTATAATGCATTTTCATAAATATGAATGATATCTTCTTTCGTGAGCTCTACAAAGGAGCCTCTACAACCTGCCGCCGCTTTTTCTGCCATGATGTCAAAATAGGTTTCGTCGATCCCTACTTCTCTCAATGTAGTAGGAAGACCCATGTCCCTAAAGAACTTTCTCGTACAGTTTATGGCCTTTCTCGCTGTCTCCATATTTTCTTCTGCCATCGGCAGATTCCAGACATTTCTTCCATAGTCTGCAAATTTCTTCGCGGTAGCTTCATTTAGTGCAAACTCCATCCAGTGAGGTGTTAGGATTGCAAGTCCCTCCCCGTGGGTAATATCATAAAATGCACTTAATTCATGCTCCATGGGATGCACACACCATGCAACCTCGGCTCCATCTGAAAGAATGCCGTTGATTGCCATGCTGGATGTCCACATGAGATTGGCCCTGGCGTCATAATCATCCGGGTGTTCCAGTGCAATAGGTCCATAGTAAAAGCAGTTCTTTAAAAGGCCTTCCGCAAACCGTGCCTGTACATCAGCATTGGACACATTGGTAAAATAATTTTCAAAAATATGGCTGATTATATCTGCTGTACCTGCTGCCGTCTGCTTTTTGGAAACAGAATAAGTATACTCCGGATCCATGATGGACATCTTTGGTTTCATGTGCTCACTGGCTGTTCCCCATTTTTCATTTTTCTTCAGATCGGAGATGACTGCAAATTTATCCATTTCAGATCCGGTGGCTGCCAATGTAAGCACAGAGTAAATCGGCAACGCGGCAGTGATCTTTTCCGGGTGTAAAACAAGTTCCCATGGATCTTCTTCACTGCAGGCTCCGGCCGCAATGACTTTTCCGCAGTCGATGACACTTCCTCCTCCGATTGCAAGGACCATGTCGATTTTTTCTTCCTTGCAGATTTTAACTCCTTTTACCACAGACTCTATCCGCGGATTAGGCTCCACACCGGAAAGTTCGGACACACAAAGTCCTGCATCTTTCAAAATCTTCATTGCGGTATCATAGATTCCTGCTTTTTTAATGCTGCCGCCTCCATAGACGAGCAGGACCTTTTCTCCGCTCTCCCTCAGTTCGGATAAATGTGTGATCTGTCCCTTTCCAAAATGAATCTTTGTTGGAATAGAGTATGTGAAATTGTTCATTTGGACCTCCTTAAATTATGTTTATATGTGTTTTATTGTTCTACATCCATCAAATATTCTGCTGCCTGCATGTCGGTGATCAGGACATTTACAATGCCTGCCCTCAGCGCGCCCAGAATTGCCTGCCGCTTTTCTTTGCCGTAGGCAACCCCTACTCTGATTGGTATCTTTTTTAAATTCTCAAATGAAATACTGACCAGACGCTTGTTGAAGGAATCTTCAATCAAGTTTCCCTCTATGTCAAAAACATGGCAAAGAATCTCGCCGACCCCTCCCTTTTCTTTTAGACGATCATATTCCCCCGGAGGAATGATATCTGTATTCATGATGGTTGAATTGTAATCCAATGCACCGATCCCAAACACTGCTACATCCGCGTCTTCCGCTATCTCGATGACATTGCGGACACTCTCTTCTTCCATAAACTTCTGTTTAGCCTGCTCGTCTGCAACGACCAGCGGCGCCATGATCTGATATGCACTTACTTTTAAAATCTTGGCGACCACATCGATCAGATAATTGGAATATGCCAGACGGTATTCTTCATCCGCAGAAGTCGGCGGATTATTGGAGCCGAGCACAGAAGATTCCAGCATTTCCAGATAAGTCCGCTGCTCCTCAGAAGGACATTTTTCAGCATGTCGTCCGGAATCCCTCCCTCTGCCTCTTCTAAAATTCTGAGAGCGATGTAAGCTGCCCTCTCTCCGTGTTCAACCAGGCGGGGATCTACTTTGTTCAGTGTCCGCTTAACGATCCCCATATATTTTTGCTCCTTATGGCGTACATTTTATGATACCTTTATATCCCCTTCTTTGTTATTTATGTTACCCTCATAAAAACTATTTACTTTAACAATTTTTTAATCTTGAACAGTGATTTTTCGCTGGCTGTATAAAACTTTTGGCTGCCTTTTTTATCCGTGATGCAAAAAGACGTTCCCTCTTCAGATATCGAAAGACTGGTCAGTGTCCCCTGAGTATAAAAGCGGTACTCGGTCCACTTCGCAGTATCATGCTTTTTCTTATCTGCCTTGGCATTCTGCAGAAGATCAGACACCTGAACAGCTGTTTCGTTAAATTTCAGCTTCTGATCTGTGATGATCAGAGACGCATCTGCAAGCCTTTCCAGATAGGAAGGATAATGTTTGACATTGACCGCGTCGATCAGCCCATCCCCAATGACGCTTGCATTGTTGAAGCAATATACATTTTCAGGAATCTGGTCAAATACAATATAGCTGTTCCCATAAACCTTAAATTCATACGTAGTATTATCCTCATCAATCAGTGCATAAGAGTAAATATTGCCATGATATTTTTCCCGCAGATCAGTGACCGTCAGCCCTATGATCCGATAAGAATTCTGGACAATATTTTTCACAAACTTACAAACCGGCTCGTTTGTGACGGCAAAATTTTTGTACACCTTTCCCTTTTGAATACGGACAAAATCTGTCTTGGAAATGGTGCTCCCTGCCACTTCCTTTTTGTAGGAAGCCAGCTTCTGGTCACCGGTATATTCGTGTATTTCTTTAATTTTTTTGTCCAGCGAATCTTCCCTTGCTCTTGATTTCTTCAGGTCCTGGCTGAGCTTTTTGTTTTGGTCCTGTAATTTCTGGTAGTATTCTGATTCGATGATTTCCTGTTTGGAAGCTTTTCCGCAGCCGGAAAGCGCAAAAGAAACGCAGATGAAAAGCGTCAGCGTCATCATTCTTTTTCTCATGCTGTGAAATCCTTTCTTTGTCTTAGTGTTTTTTGGCGATCTCCCCTGCTTTTTTATAAATACTGTTTTCCTCAATATAGCCTCTTACCATGGAAAGCGGATAGATATTCGTGTTCGCTCCGACAACAGACCCGGGATTTAAGACAGTGCCGCAGCCTACTTCCACATGGTCTCCCAGGATTGCCCCTATTTTCTTTCTTCCGGTTTCCATTTTCCGGTCCCCGCACTTGATCACTACATTGGTCTTGTCGGATTTTACATTGGATGTGATCGACCCCGCACCCATGTGGGATTTATATCCCAAAATAGAATCTCCCACGTAATTATAATGAGGAACCTGCACGTTATTAAACAATATATCATTTTTTATCTCTGTGGAGTTCCCGATCACACAGTTCTCCCCGATCAGGGCATTACCGCGGATAAAGGCTCCCGGCCTTACCTCAGTGCCTGCCCCGATGATGGCCGGCCCATTGATCTCCGCAGTCCTTGCGATCACAGCAGATTTTGCGATCCAGACATCGTCGCCGATCCGGTCGAACTCTTCCGCGGAAAGTTCCGGGCCTGTCTTTAAAATAAAATCGCCGATCAGCGCCAGCACTTCCCATGGATATGTAGTCTTTTCAAATAATTCTTTTGCGGTCGTCTGGTCCATATCTTTAAATAATTCCTGATTTGTCAGCTGTTTCGTACTCATTCACCTTTCCCTTTCTTATTCACATAATATTTTGCAGTCTCGTCAAACATTCTGCGCAGTACATACTGATGATTCGTCCTTTTGACCGCATCGGTATGCTTTGCAACAAAATGATTCAGCTTCTTCATATACTCTTCTTCACTTACTGTGCCTTCTGCCACATAAGTAAGCCCTTTCTCCCAGCTTGCGGTAAGCTCCGGATTCAGAAGAGAATGGATGGAGCCTCTGACTACGTCAAAGATCATCTCACCCATCAGTGTCGGCGTTACAGTCTGGGTCTTTTTATTCAGCGCTATGTATTGATTGTTGATCAGTTTTTTGACAATCTCGGCCCGTGTTGCACTTGTTCCGATCCCGCTTCCCCTGATCTGAGCCCTTAAATCTTCGTCTTCGATGAGCTGCCCCGCATTTTCCATGGCCAGGATCAAAGAACCGGAATTATAACGTTTTGGAGGTGTTGTAGTACCATCCTTGATTAAATGTTTTTTAATCTGAAGCTTCATTCCCTTTTTCAGGGAGAGTATGGCATCTATCTGCTCCTTGGATACAGAATCTTGCTTTTTGACCTCTTTTCCCCCGGCCACTAAAAGATATCCGGGATCTACAAGCAATTTGAAATTTGCCGTAAAGGTTTCTCCCGCCGTTCTTGTCACCAGCTTTATCTTAGAATATACCGCCGGAGGCAGAAAAATGCATAAAAACCGCCGGACGATTACTTCATACACCTTCTGCCCGGTCTGCGAAACACTTTTCAGGTTATTCAGCGCCTGTCCGGTTGGGATGATGGCATAGTGGTCCGTGATCTTTTTGTCATCCACATACCTGGTTTTTGCAAGTCCGGTATAGGACTTCTTATCTAAAATCTCCGCAGCTGTTTCCGAGAGTATTCCGTAATTTTTTAATCCAGACAGGTTTTTGCTGATCTCCTTTGAAACAGCGGCAGACAGAACTCTCGCATCGGTCCTCGGATAAGTGACCAGCTTTTTTTCATATAATTCCTGAACAATCTTCAGCGTCTCATCAGGACTTAACTTAAACATCTTGGAGCACTGGTTCTGAAGCTCCGCCAGATTGTATAAAAGCGGCGGATTCTTTTTCTCCTGACGCTTTGCAGAAGCTTCCACAATCGTCTCCATGCCGGAGGCTTCTTCAATTTCTTTTATAAAGGCCTCTGCATCCTCTTTTTTCAAAAACCCGTTGTCTTTGTATAATTTCTTTGACTCAAAATATCTGGAGCCCTTTACCGCTTTCCATTCGGACTCAATCTTTACACCCTGTGGTGTAATGTGAGAGAGCACTTTAAAAAAAGGGGTAGGAACAAAACTCCTGATCTCCCGTTCTCTTTTGACAATCATGCCAAGGACACAGGTCATGACCCTGCCCACAGCCACAACGACGCTCCGCTTTTGCTTCATAAAGTTTCCAAGGGTCCAGCCATACTTTAAGGTCAGCACTCTGGAAAAGTTAATCCCCATCAGATAGTCTTCCTTAGCCCGCAAGTAAGCGGCGGAAGCTAAATTATCATACTCGCTCAGGTCTTTGGCCTCCCGGACCCCTCTGAGCACCTCTTCTTTCGTCTGGGAATCGATCCAGACTCTCTTTTTCTGTTTTCCGGTCACATGGGCTTCCTGGTCCACCAGCCGGTAGATATATTCTCCTTCCCGTCCCGAGTCGGTGCACACATAGATCGTATCGATATCTTCCCGGTTCAGAAGTGAACATACAATATCGTACTGTTTCTTTACTCCCGGAATAATCTCATACTTATAATCTTCCGGCAGAAACGGAAGTGTTTCTAAATCCCACCGCTTCAGCTTGGGATCATACTTATCCGGATATGACATGGTGACGAGATGTCCTACACACCATGTAATCACGGCTTTCTCACTCTCCAGATATCCGTCCCTGCCGGACGGTTTCAGGTCCAGCGCATTGGCAAATTCTCTCGCCACGCTTGGTTTTTCTGTAATAAATAATGACTTCAAACGTAATCCTGCTTTCATTTTTTTCTTTTGCTATTATATCATATTTAGGTCTCATGTGATACAATAATATCCAGAGATAAAATGAACAAAGGAGTGTGTTTGATATGAGTATGGAAAAAGCAAATCAGGTGACTGCAGCTACGATCATCAAGAACATGGAAAAGAGAAACTTTACAGGAGTTTACTGTGCTACGAAGGAAGAAGCCTTAAAAAAAGCGTTGTCCTACATAGAAAAAGGCTCTGTTGTTTCATGGGGCGGTTCCATGAGTGCGGCAGAGATCGGCCTTATAGATGCCGTAAAGAATTCCGGACAGTATGAAGCTGTGGACCGGTCAGCGGCAAAGAATTATGAGGAACAGAGGCAGATTTATGCAAAGGCGGTCCTCGCCGACACCTATATTATGAGTACGAATGCCATCACACTGGAAGGGGAACTGATTAATATCGACGGCTCCGGCAACCGTGTAGGTTGTTTAAGCTACGGGCCAAGACAGGTGATCCTGGTCGTCGGAATGAACAAAGTGGTAAGCACCGTGGAAGAAGGCGTACACAGGACGAGGAGCAAGGCTTCCTGTCCGAACACGATCCGTCTGGGACTGAAAACTCCGTGTTCCATCACAGGACACTGCGGAGAATGTTACGGCAATTCCTCTATCTGTTCTCATCTGCTCATCACCAGAAGATGCGGCCAGAAAGACCGGATCAAGGTCATCTTAGTTGGAGAAGATCTGGGTTATTAAAGCAAAAACAGGTGTTCCGGAAGAAGCAAATTTTCGAACACCTGTTTTTGCTTTTCTCTGTCAGACTGTTTCCAACAGCTCCAGTCCGACTTCTCTGAAATCCTCGATGACAGCCGTGACTCCCGGGAGTCCAAGAAGCCTTTCATGCTCTTTTTTCGGCCCAATGGCTATAATCTTTCCTGCCCCTGCCCTTCTGGCAGCTTCAATCCCCGCATCTGCATCCTCAAAGACGACGCATTTTTCGGGACTGAGGCCGATTCTCTCCATGGCCATCAGGTAAATATCCGGCTCAGGCTTGCCCTTGAAGGTTCCGTCGTCATAAACAATATGTTCTGCCGGAATCCAATGGGTAAGGTGCATATGCTTCATATAAAATCTCACATTCCCAATGGCTGATGCCGTGGATCATTTTGTGAAGCTGTTCGACCGTATACTTCCCATTTGCATGTCTCTGAAAAAATTCAAACCACGCAGCTTCCTGTTTGTCCCCATCAATATACATCGTTCCGTTAAAATCAAATACAATCCCTTTTAAGCTCATTTCTTCCTCCTGTCTTTTCCTCTTTCTTTTCTGCCAGCATTGTCATCCGGCCTTCTCTCATCTTCTTGCTGTATAGATTAAACCTGCTCATCCTCACCGTATAAATACTGCTGATATTCAAACCAATAAATACAAAAACAGCAGATTTTATTCCCCAGTATTTCAGAAAGACAGAATTCGGCGGGACATAGTAACCCAGCAGGTTCAGCGCTAAATATCCGTACAAGACAAACTGATTCCCTATATTGAATCTCAAACTGGAACGGTCTTTCATGACGATGCTCAGTCTCTTATAAAAAGACTTCGGGCAAAACATGCAGAAATTTTTCCCTTCTCCGGCTGTTCCATCTCTTTTCTGATCTCCGTCAGTTTGTTCACTGTCTCTTCAAAACCTGTACCTGCAAAAGCCGCTAAAAATTCATCCCCTCCGATTCTGACCAGCAGATCAACTTTCTCCAGATTCTTTTTCATTGCTTCCGCAAACGTTTTTTAATATTCACCTCCTGCGAAATGACCTTGGCTGTCATTAATCATTTTCAATCCGTCCAGGTCAATATACATGGCAGTCAGAGACATGTTTTGACTTAAACAGGATTCAAACAGCTCCATACCCATACCCGCGGACATAGGCTCCAGTCGGGCTGAAAAATCTTCCCATCCGTCTCATCTGTTCTTCCCTGATCTGCTTTCTGGCTTTTTCTTCCTCCATTTTATGAATTCCTCTCTTCTGCAGAAAGTAATTAATTTATGACAAAAAAGTACAGCCCGATGACCCGGCTGTACTTTCTTACGTTTTAAGCTTTTTTCAGATTACTCATATAAAGGATATTTTGCTGTCAATTCTTTTACAAGCTGTTTTGCTTCTTCAAGCTTCTGGTCTAAAAGTGTAAGCCGGATTGCCTTGGCGATCACCGCCATATCCTCTTCTTTTAATCCTCTGGTTGTCACTGCAGGTGTTCCGAGACGGAGTCCTGATGTGACGAACGGAGATTTCGGATCATTCGGCACTGTATTTTTATTACAGGTGATGTGAACGGAATCCAAAACTTTTTCTGCTTCTTTTCCGGTCAGATCATATTTTTTAAGATCCACCAGCATCAAATGGTTGTCTGTACCGCCGGATACAATATCAAATCCCTCTTCAATGAGAGCTTTTGCCAGTGCTTTTGCATTCTTCACCACCTGTTTTCCATACTCTTTAAAATCATCGGACAGCGCTTCTTTGAAGCACACGGCTTTTCCGGCAATCACATGCATCAGCGGGCCACCTTGAATGCCCGGGAAGATAGCTTTGTTAAAGTTGTATTTTTCATTAATCTCATTGCTGCACATGATCATACCGCCGCGGGGACCTCTCAGAGTCTTATGGGTGGTTGTTGTCGTCACATGGGCATATGGAATCGGACTCTGATGTACGCCTGCCGCCACAAGGCCTGCGATATGTGCCATGTCCACCATAAGAACGGCTCCGACTTCATCTGCAATCTCACGGAACTTCTTAAAGTCAATGGATCTCGCATAAGCGCTCGCTCCTGCAATGATCAGCTTCGGGCTGCACTCCTTCGCTATGCGGAGCACTTCACCATAGTCGAGGAATCCCTCGTCATTGACGCCGTAAGGCACGCAGTTGTAATATTTCCCTGACATGTTGACCGGGCTTCCGTGGGATAAATGACCGCCGTGGTCCAGACTCATTCCCATATAAGTATCCCCTGGATTTAAGACCGCAAAAAATACTGCCATATTCGCCTGTGCACCTGAGTGTGGCTGAACATTGACATATTCACATCCGAACAGCTCTTTTGCACGTTCTCTTGCCAGATTCTCCACTACATCCACGAACTCACAGCCGCCGTAATATCTCTTTCCGGGATATCCTTCCGCATATTTGTTGGTCAGGTGGCTGCCCATGGCTGCCATGACTGCCTTTGAAACTAAGTTCTCAGAGGCAATTAGTTCCAGATTGTTTCTCTGTCTGGATAACTCGTCCTGCATTGCCTCGGCAACTTCAGGATCATAATTCTTAACTTCGCTAAAATCGAACATCTTGGTGTCCTCCTGTTATATATTGATGATGTTAGTCTTGGAATTGTTCTTTCAGTGCTTCCACTGCTGTTTCCACACGGCTTTCTCTGATCAGGACTGTGATCTTGATCTCAGAAGTATAGATCATATGGATATTTACGCCTTTGTTATAAAGAGCTTCAAACATTTTAGATGCCGCCCCTGAGTTTGACATCATTCCTGCCCCCACAATGGATACAATACCCACGTTTTTGTCAGAAACAATTTCTTTATAAGAGCCTTCCTGAAAGGTTTCTTTTAAGGTCTCCACCGCGGCATCCGCATCAGATTTTTTCACAACAAAGGAAATGTCTTTGCTGTCTTTTCTCCCGATGGACTGCAGGATCAGTTCTACATTGATCCCTTTGTCCGCGATGGCGGTAAACAGTTTCGCCGCGATCCCCGGTTCATGCTTCAGACCTTTGATCGCCACCTGTGCAACATCTGTGTTTGATAACACGCCGCTAAATAACATTTTCTCCATAATCTGCTTCTCCTTATTCCTCGTTCGTATCGTTTTCTTTCAAATCTATTCCAAGCTCATCCAGCTGCTCTGTGTCCACCCCTCCCGGTGCCTGTGTCATCAGGCAGGAGGCGTCCTTTATTTTCGGGAATGCAATGACATCACGGATACTGTCCTCCCCTGTCATCCACATGACAAGACGGTCCAGGCCGTAAGCAAGGCCTGCATGAGGCGGTACTCCGTACTGGAAAGCCTCCAGGAGGAATCCGAATCTTTCATTGGCATCCTCATCGCTGAATCCAAGAGCCTTAAACATGGCTTTCTGAATATCATCGCGGTGAATCCTCACGGACCCCCCTCCGAGTTCTGTGCCGTTTAAAACGATATCATAGGCCTTTGCCCTGACTCTTCCAGGATCTGTTTCAATGTACTTTAAATCCTCTTCCATTGGCATAGTAAATGGATGATGCATCGCCGTATAGCGGTTCTGTTCTTCGTTCCATTCCAGAAGAGGGAATTCTGTCACCCATAAGAAATTATATAAGGATTCATCGATCATTTCATATTTTCTGCCGATCTCCAGACGAAGGTTTCCGAGGACATCATAGACGACAGAGTCTTTGTCGGCCGCAAACAGAAGCAGATCTCCAGGTTTCCCCTGCATCGCATCGATCAGCGCCGTCATCTCTTCCTCTTTCATGAACTTGGCAAAAGAAGATTTTACGCTTCCATCCTGCTTCAGCTGGATATAGGCGAGTCCCCTTGCACCGAACTCTTTGGCGGAATCTACAAAAGCATCGATCTTCTTGCGTCCCAGATCTCCCAGTCCTTCTGCGTTCAGTCCGCGCACGGAGCCTCCATTTTCCAAAGCTCCTTTAAAGACCATAAAATCACAATCTTTCACTGTTTCCGATACGTTAATGAGTTCCATGCCAAACCTTGTATCCGGCTTGTCGGAACCGAACCGGTCCATGGCTTCCTGGTAAGTGAGACGCTTCATCGGAATCTGCACATCCACGTCCAGCACTTCTTTAAACACTCTCTTTAACAGGCGCTCGTTGACATCGATCACGTCATCTACATCGACGAAAGAGAGCTCCATATCGATCTGTGTAAACTCCGGCTGACGGTCCGCCCTTAAATCCTCATCTCTGAAACACTTTGCAATCTGGTAGTAGCGGTCTACCCCTGAACACATCAAAAGCTGCTTAAAAAGCTGCGGTGACTGGGGAAGTCCGTAAAAGCTGCCCGGATGCACACGGCTCGGCACGAGATAATCCCTGGCCCCCTCCGGTGTGCTTTTTCCAAGAATCGGTGTCTCGATCTCCAAAAATCCTTCTTCTGCTAAAAAGTCTCTTGCCGCTTTGGTCACCTGACTCCTCACGAGGAGATTCTTTTGAAGGTTCGGCCTTCTTAAATCCAGGTAGCGGTATTTGAGCCGCAGCTCGTCTTTTACGGTCTGTTCCGCGTCGACAGGAAATGGCGGTGTTTTTGACTCCGACAGGATTCTTAAGTCTGTCACCTTGATCTCGATATCCCCTGTCTTTAAATTCTCATTGACAGCGGCGCTTCGTTTTTGTACTTCCCCTGCCGCCGCGATCACATATTCATTTCTCAGGGAATTGGCTTTTTCATAATCTTCACTTGACAATGTATCTTCATCAAAGACCAGCTGCAATAATCCTGAACGGTCTCTTAAATCTACAAATATAAGACTTCCTAAATTTCTTCTCTTCTGTACCCATCCCATGACGGTTACTTTCTCGCCGATATTTTCACGGCCCACTTCTGTACACCGGTGGCTCCGTGATAGCCCGGCCATTGACTCTGCCATGCTGCTTCCTCCTTACATATATTAAACCTGTCTGTCATTATAGCATAAGGGATGGCAGGATTTCAATGAAACTTGCAGGTTTTATAGACATTACATCATTTTTGCATTATAATGGTAATTACACAAAAAAGGAGGCAAGTAACATGAGTGAATATGCAATTGTTGCACCAGAAGATTTTGACCAGAGTGCCTTCCGTCTCATAGGGAAGGACTGGATGCTGGTAACCGCCAAAAATGAAGAAGGCAAGATCAATACGATGACCGCATCATGGGGTGGATTCGGAGTCATGTGGGGCAAGGACGTGGCAGTATCTGTGATCCGTCCGCAGCGCTATACGAAAGAATTTATCGATAACTCTGAAACTTTCTCGCTGTCATTTTATGATGAAGCATTTAAGAAGGACCTGACTTATCTCGGAAGTGTGTCAGGACGGACCGAAGATAAAATTGCAAAAACAAGACTTACACCGACAGATGCCAACGGCATCCCTTACTTTGAGGAAGCAAAAATCGTTCTGATCTGCAGAAAGCTGTACAGCCAGCCGATGGACCCGGAAGGATTTATAGGAGACGCAAAAGCACTGGATGCTCAGTGGTATGCGGATAAAGACTACCATACTCTCTATGTGGCGGAGATCGAACAGATTCTCGTAAAACAGGATTAATACCATAAAAAACCGGCGGAAAACATGTTCTCCGCCGGTTTTTTATGAAACAGTATATATGAAATTTAAAGCTGGCATACTTTGTGAGGGTTCAGGATATTTTTCGGGTCAAAGGCTGCTTTGATTCCCCTCATGATATTCATGGTTTCTTCTTCTAAAGACTCATTAAGATATGGCTTCTTGGCATATCCTATGCCGTGTTCCCCGGACACCTGACCGTTTAGTTCATTCGCTTTCCGGTATATTTTTTCCATTGCCAGCGTCATCCGCTCCTGCCATTGTTCCTCTGTCAGATCGTCCTTCAAAATATAAGCATGGAGATTTCCGTCCCCCGCGTGGCCAAAGCTCTTGATCCTGATGTCCACTTCGCTGTGAAGATTGTGCATATACTCAACCATCTCACTGATCTTATTTCTTGGAACGACCACATCCACCTCGTCCATATAGGTGGTAGATCCTTTGATCGCTTCCAGAAATGCACCTCTGGCTTTCCAGATGGATTCGTCCCGCTCTTCTGTATCGGAGATCAGCACATCCAGTGCGCCCTGACTTAAACAGAGTTTTGCGACCTTATCGTAGTCCGCTTCGATCTCCTCGGCCGAATTTCCATCGAATTTCAGAAGAAGGTATGCGTCTGCCTGATGGTCCGGGAACTTTTTGCCCAAATATTCTTCGGCATCCTCAATAACCTCTCTCTGCATGAATTCGATTGCCGTAGGAATCGCTTTGGACTTGATGATCTCCGGCACCGTCTGTATCGCCGAGTTAAGATTTTCAAACGGTATCAGAAGACTGATCGCTTTTTTCGGAAGCGGAAGCAGTTTAAGAACCGCCTTCGTAATAATTCCCAGTGTTCCCTCGGACCCTACCATCAGATCCTTCATCGCATAACCGGAACTGTTCTTCACGATTTTCCCTCCGAACTCTACAATCTTTCCGTTGGGCAGAACCACTTCCAGTCCACGGACATAATCTCTTGTAACCCCATATTTTACTGCCCGCATGCCTCCGGCATTTGTACTGATATTTCCTCCGATAGTTGCAGATTTCTCCCCCGGGTCCGGCGGGTAGAAAAAGTCATGATCCTCTACAAATGCTGACAGCTCCATCAGGAGCACTCCAGGCTCCACGGTTACCGTCAGATTTTCTTCGTCCAGTTCAAGGATCTGATTCATCAGACTGGTATCCATCATAATCCCGTGTTCCATTGCCACAGAAGATCCCACAAGCCCTGTGCCCGCTCCCCTTGGAGTGACCGGAATCGTGTGTTCATATGCGTAGGACATGATCTTTGAAATCTCTTCTGCATTTGCTGCCTTTACTACAACGTCAGGATAACTCTGGGTACCGCTCAGCTCGTCATGGCTGTATTCCTCATTTATATTTTCTCCGTATAAAATACGTTCGTCATCACCGATTACCTGCTTTATGTACATAAGATCTTTTTCATCTAATCTTTTATATCCCATAGCTATGCCCCCTGACTCTCTTTGATTTTTTCAATGAACTGAGGAATGACCTCATATAAATCCCCCACCAGACCGTAATGGGCTACCTTGAAGATAGAAGCTTTCTCATCCTTATTGATGGCAATGATCTGGTCTGAATGATCCATGCCGGCAACAAACTGAATGGCACCGGACACCCCGCAGGTGATGATCAGTTTCGGGCGGACAGTACGGCCGCTTAAGCCCACCTGCCGTTTTGCATCCAGCCAGCCGTTCTCTGCCACTGGCCTTGTACATGCCAACTGCCCGCCTAGAAGGTCTGCCAATTCTTCCAGCATCAGGAGATCCTCTTCTTTTTTGACACCGCGTCCCGCCACTACGAGGACATCGGCAGATTCAATGAACTTTTCCTTCTCTTTCAGAACAATATCAAGAACTTCAACATTTGTCTTAAGTTTATCCTTTTCAATCGAACATTCTACAATTTCACCCTGTTCTTCCTCCATCCGTTCCGGAGCATTCATCACTTTATAGCGGACGGTTGCCATCTGCGGACGGTGATTGGGTGTTGTGATATGTGCCATAATATTTCCGCCGAAGGCAGGCCGTATCTGGGACAGATCTGTGTTTTCATTCATCTCAAGGATCGTACAGTCCGCCGTAAGCCCTGTCTTCATTCTGGCTGCTACTCTTGGGGCCAGCTGTCTTCCGACAGTTGTTGCACCTACTAAGATAGCGGATGGATGCTGTTTTTGTATAAAGTCTTCAAAGACTGCCGTATACGGTTCTATTTTAAAACGGCTCAGTTCCGGGTCGTCATATAAAAATACCTGATCAACTCCATAATGCAGCAGTTCCCTGCTCTTTTCTTTAATATCGCTTCCGATGAACAGGGCATACACAGGATGAGAAATCTTTTTGGCCAGTTCTTTTGCCTTTCCGATCAGTTCATAAGTCACCGGGTGTATCTTGCCGTCCACATGGTCAACATACACTACGATTCCGTTCCATAAGGATTTATCAATCTCTTCTGCCTTCTGGTCCTCCACATAAGTGACGGCTCCTTCCGGTCCTTTCTTCACACACAGTCTGCACATCTTACAGGCCGAATTGATCTCCAGTTTTCCGTCTTTTTCTTCCATCGCCCCAAACGGACAAATTTTAATCAGTTCACTGAGATCCGTTATTTTTTCCTGATTAATTTCTAACTTTGCCATATGTAATTCCTCCTATACAAATTTCAGTTCTTTCACTTTTTGAAAGAGTTTTTCTGAAAGGATACTGCTCTCCTCGTTCCAGAGTTCCCTGTGGTGGTTAGTTTCCGGAGGGAAAATCTTCTGAACCTGTGTGGGTGAACCGTTCAGTCCGTAATGGGTCTCATCTCTGTCATCCATGTCATCCAGACTGAGCATAGTGATTTCCGTATCTGCTTTCTCGGTTTTTCTCACGTAAGAAGGAAGTCTCGGCTGGAAAATGTCTTTATCCACTGCCAGAAGACAAGGATAGGCAATCCTTGTGATCTCAATGTCGTCCGGCATATCCATCTCAACTGTAATATTCTGTCCGTCTGCCTCGGTGATTTTTCTTACATTTGATACACTCGGGATACCAAGCCATTCCGAGATCTCCGGTCCAACCTGGGCTGTATCCCCGTCTGTGGTCTGTTTCCCGCACAGAATCAGGTCAAAGTCTCCCATCTTTTTGATCCCCTGGGCCAGGGTATAGCTTGTGGCCAGCACATCGGCTCCCCCGAATCTCCGGTCGGAAATCAAAGTTCCGTGATCTGCTCCCATCGCATAGGCTTCCCTTATCACCTGGGCCGCCTGAGGAGGCCCCATGGTGATCACACTGACCTCCCCTCCCAGTTCTTCCTTTAATCTCATGGCTGTCTCCAATGCGTAGAGATCATAGGGATTCATCTTGGACGCTGCCCCGTTTCTTTTCAGGACTCCCGTTTTTGGATCAACCTCTACCTTATTGGACTCCGGCACCTGTTTGATACAAACTAAAATATTCATATCTGCTTTTCCTCCTGCTCTTCGATTGGTCCTACCAATCGTTTGAAAAATAATTGGAAATGATTCTTCATTTCCAGGTTCTCTGTTCTCTATATTGGCCCTACCAATTTATCTTTATTATAACTTTTTTTGTACTATCCGTCCAGCATTTTTTTATATCTTATGACTTTTTCGTCATAATGCACAACTTTATCTCGTTTTCATGCGCTCCAGCGTGCTGTTGATAATATCAAAGTGATCCTCAATCGCCTTTCTTCCGCCTTCCAGGTCTTTTTCAATCATGCATTTTGCAATTTCTTTATGTGCCTGCTGCAGCTTTTCTTTGTTGTCATCCTTAAATATCTCTCTCCGCATGTCTGTGATATAAGTATCCAGCACATCGGATAATGCCTGTAAAATATCTATAATCAGAACATTGTGGGAAGCCTTTGCTATCGCATAATGAATCTTTTTATCCCAGATCACGCATTCTTCCTCAGTTTTGCCCCGGTCCAGATTCAGTATATACTCGCCAATCTTCTGGATCTCCTCTTTGCTGATGTTGTCCACTGCCAGCACAAAGGCCTGCATTTCCAGCGCAAAGCGGAGCTGTGTGATGGAACCATAGTCAAGTTTATGCAGAATAAACATCATGGACATTGATTCTACAAGGTTTTTTTCAAAATTACAGGAAACATAATTTCCCGCTCCCTGCTGACTTGAGATAAACCCCATCATCTCCAGCATATGGATCGCCTCACGCACAGAATTTCTGCTGACGCCCAGCTGCTCTGATATTTCTCTCTCAGGAGGTAATTTTTCACCGATCGTCAGATCATGGTTGATGATCTGTTTCTTAATATGTTCAATCACTTTTTCGTAAGCTTTTGTCTGCTGCATCTCTATCCCTCTTTCTATGAAACCGTTTGGAGAAAATTATACCGTCCAGGTTTCATCAAATCAAGGGAATTTCTATTATTTCCGGCTTTTTCGCCGTTTTTTTCGCAAAAGAGGATTACCTTCTGTTTCGGATTACTCCGGAACAGAAGGTGCATTAAGATGGTCAATATGCATTAAGCATAGAAACACGCTGATTTATTCTGCTTCCTTTTTCTTTTTGATCTCTTCGATCATAACCGGAAGCACGTTTATTGCATTTCCTACGATGCCGATGTTGGCTACTTCAAAAATAGGCGCATCTTCATCTTTGTTGATCGCTACTATATAATCGGAATTCATGATTCCGGAAACATGCTGTGTCGCACCGGAAATACCGCAGGCAATATAAAGCTTCGGCGCTACGATTTTTCCTGACTGCCCTACCTGGTGGACCCTGGAGATCCATCCGTCTTCGATAGCGGGCCTTGTGGCTCCAACCACTCCGCCCAGAAGATCTGCCAGTTGTTTTACAAGTTCAAAGTTTTCCCTGCTGCCCATTCCCCTTCCGCCTGAGACGATGACTTGGGCATCTTCGAGATTGACTGTCTCAGAAATTTCTTTGACCACATCCTTTATCTTCAGCCGGATATTTTCATCTGCGGCCGGAATATTTTTCTCTGTGATCGTACCTTTTACAGTTTCCTCTGACTTTTTAAAAGCTCCGGAACGCAGCACTGCAATCTGGGGCACAGATGTTTCCATAACCACGTCCTGAAGTACGGTTCCTCCATAAAGAGGGCAGGTATAGACTGTCTTTCCATCCTCCGTCTTTACATCCATGACATCAGAGGCACAACCGGTCTTTAATCTGGCGGCAAGCTTCGGGGCAAGGTCTTTGCCGTCCTGAGTTCCTCCCACGAAAACCGCATAGGGTTTCACCTCTTTTATCACTGATTCCATCACATTGGCAAAGCGGTCCAGATGAAATATTTCATACTCAGGACTTTCGATCAAGATCACTTCGTCGGCGCCGGATTCGGCAGCTTTTTGGGCGGCTGTTCGAATCCCGTCTCCGATCAGGACTGCTCTGACCTTCCCGCCCTTTTTTTCAGCGATTTTTCTGGCAGGAGAGAGCATTTCCAATCCGACCTTGACCGGACTTTTGTCCGCAGTCTCAATATAAACCACGATATCCTTATATTCTGTCATATCCATTGCAAACTCCTCCTTAGAATACTTTCGCATCCGCCATCATGGCAACTGCTTTTAATGCTGAATCTTGCGCTGTCTCTTCCTGAATCTTGATCCCAGCCTCTTTTTTCGGCGGTTCATACAGCTTAAGAGTTTTTACAAAGGCACCGCCCTCTCCTGTTTTTTCAGGTTCCAGCACTGACAGGTCTTGTGCCTTGATCGTACCAATCGGCTTTTTCCGGGCTGCCATCTTATTTTTAATCGTCGGATATCTCGGATCATAATCCGGCTTTGTGACAGTCAGAACACACGGAGAGGCCGTCTCGATGAGGCGGTATCCTTCTTCCGTCTCCTGTTTGGCGCACACCTGTCCTTCGGCGAATTCGACCTCGATCACGTTGGTGATGACTCCGGTACCCAGCATTTCGGAGAGTTCTGCTCCCACCTGTCCAAGGGCAGCGTCGGTAGCCTCTTTCCCACAGAAGATCAGATCAAACTTCTTTCCGGTGTCTTCCTCGATCTTTTTGGCGGCACACATCAGTATATGGCTGATCCCCCTGGAATCCGAACCGTCAAACCGGTCTTCCTGGACCAGATATGCATGGTCTGCTCCCACTGCGAGACAGTTTTTTAATGAATTCCTGGCTTCCTCACCGCCGATGCAAAGGGCAGTGATCTCCCCTTCCCCGGCTTCTTTCAGGCGGGCAGCCATCTCCAGCGCATAGGTATCAAACGCATTGACGACAGGCGTGATGTTTGCAAGATCCGGCTTCCCTTCTTCTGTCAAATGTACTTCCACGGAATCATCCGGCACCTGTTTAATGCACACTAAAATTTCCATAATCTTCACTCCTTTGTCCAGTCAATTTCTTATCTGCCAATGGTATTGTTCGCGATGACAATTCTCTGGATTTCGTTGCTTCCCTCAAAAATCTGGAAGATCTTCGCGTCACGGAGAAGTTTTTCTACCGGATATTCTCTGCTGTATCCGTATCCGCCGAACATCTGGATGGCTTCTGATGCCACCTCCATGGCAATATCGCTGGCGTAGCATTTTGCAATAGCCGCTTCCTTAGAATGAGGAAGTCCAAGATCCATCTTTGTCAGTGCATGGGCAACCATCTGGCGGGCTGTCTCTGTCTTGATCGCCATATCTGCGATCTTAAACTGCAGCGCCTGATTTCTGATGATCGGTTTTCCAAACTGGATTCTTTCTTTTCCGTAGGCAATGGCCTCATTGATGCCTCTCTGTGCAATTCCGGCTGCTACACAGCCCATCCATGCCCTGGCCTGGTCAAGGGTCTTCATGGCGATTCCAAATCCTTTTCCTTCCTGCCCGATCAGGTTCGCTGCCGGAATTCTGCAGTCTTCCAGGACAACGTCACATGTGTTGGATGTACGAATTCCCATCTTATCTTCTTCATTTCCGGTGCTCAGTCCAGGTGTTCCTGCATCCACAAGGAACATGGAGATACCTTTTACACCCTTGCTTTTATCGGTCATAGCCGTAATGCAGTAGAAGGAAGCGATCCCGCCGTTTGTGATAAAGCATTTTCTTCCGTTCAGTATGTATTCATCTCCGTCTTTCACTGCAGTTGTTGTACCTGCTCCTGCATCTGAACCTGCTCCCGGCTCTGTGAGGCAGAATGCTCCGAATCCGCCCTCGATGATCCGATCACAGACATGCTTCTTTTGTTCTTCGTTTCCTGCAATGAGAACCGGCTTTGTTCCCAGTCCGCTGGCAGAAATCGTGGTGGCAAATCCTGCATCCGCGATTGCCATCTCCTCGATCAGCGCCGCAACATCTACTCTGGAAAGACCCGGTCCGCCGTATTCCTCAGGGACTTCGAGGGAGTGCAGCTGCATCTCGATCGCTTTATCATAAATCTCTTTCGGCCATTCTCCTGAACGGTCAAATTCTTTACACTGTTCTTTGACTTCATTCTCGCAAAACTCTCTCACATCCTGCAGTAAATCGTTTGCCTCTTCTGAAATTAAATATGCCATAATTGATTTCTCCTTTATAGATAAATAGTTGGTTTTACATTATAACTTGTAGCAGACTTTGCCCGGATTCAGAATCATATTCGGATCAAAGACAGTTTTTACGCCTTCCATGATACGCATGCTGACCGGTCCCACAGATTCTGCCAGGTAGTCAAGCTTTCCGTGTCCAATGCCGTGTTCTCCGGAGATCAGCCCTCCGAATTCCGTGGCTTTTTCGTACACTTTTTTCATAAACACTGATACTTGCTTTCTGAATTCCTCCTCCTGCATATCATTGCTGCAAGTATAAATATGCAGATTTCCGTCTCCCGCATGGCCGAAACTTTTTACCCTGAAATCAGCTTCTGCTTCCAGAGACTTGGTATAGGTTAAAAACTCGGCAATCTTATTCGTAGGTACGACCACATCACATTCATCCAAAAGCACAGTATCCGCCTCAATGGCCTCTAAAAGAGCACTTCTCACAGCCCACGCGTCACGTTTCAGTGCCGGTGTATCAGCTACCAGAACATCGATGGCTCCCGCCTCCAAGACAACCTCAGAGGCTGCCTCTATGATATCTTCCAGCTGTTCTTCTGAGTCCCCGTCAAAGGTGGCCAGCAGATAAGCACCGACCTCCACGCCTTCCATTTCTTTTGGATAAACCTTCTTTCCCAGGAACTTCTCCGTATCCATGACGACATCCTTTTCCATAAACTCCAAGGCCTGAGGATGCAGATGATTCATGAAAAACCGGGGCACTGTGGCAATACAGTCTTCCAAAGTTTCATAGGGAATGATCAGGCTGATAACCGCTTTCGGCTGAGGGATCAATTTAAGAGTCAGCTCTGTTATGACTCCCAATGTCCCTTCCGATCCGATCATCAGATTCAGCAGGCTGTATCCGGAACTGGTTTTGGAAACTGTCGCCCCCAATTTGACAATCTCGCCGGTGGGAAGAACGACCGTCATCGCCCTGACATAATCTCTCGTAGTCCCGTATTTTACAGCCCTCATACCGCCGGCATTGGTTGCCACATTCCCGCCTACTGTTGCAAATTTTTCTCCCGGGTCCGGCGGATACAAAAGCCCCTGCTTTTGTGCATCTTCCGCCAGATCGTTTAGAAGAACTCCGGGCTGTATCGTCACCACAAAGTTTTCTTTGTCATAGCCCAGGATTTTATTCATTTTCGTTATAGACAGCATGACTCCGCCGTGTATGCTGACGGCTCCTCCCACCAGCCCGGTTCTGGCTCCGCTTGGCGTCACTGGAATCTTTTGCTCATTACAAAGCTTCATCACCGCTGCAACTTCTTCTGTAGTCAATGGTTCTACTACCGCTTCGGGTTTTGCCTTTCCGTAGATCGACATCTCATCGTGGGTAAAATCATCATTGATCTCATCTCCCGTATAGACACGCTTGGGTGCAATCTCATTCAGACGGTCAATGATTTCCTGTGTCACTTTGCCGTATTCATATTCGCTCATCTTCTCCTCCTTCAAAAATCTCAGTTTCTGTTTCTTACAATAACTGCAACACCGTCCGGTATCACAGTGATCTTACTGTTTTCTTTGCCCAGATACTCATCGGCCATGCGGATCGCATCTTCCACGCTGTCCGCATAGTCCATCTGCATCTCCTCCACCATGTCCTTCGGAGCCTGCGTCACCAGGATGACTTTATACTTTAACAGGATACGGCATAAGATCTGGGACTCCCATTGGTCAGGCACTGTGGAGTTCCGGTCTGTAGCGAGAAATCTCTGCATGATCTTTTCCTTATCCTTCTCCTTTGCAAAAGTGTCATACAGCTCCTTGCCGCCGTGTCCGTCAATGCAGCTTGCAGCCATAATAATGACTCCGCCCGGCCGGCAGGTGGCTTCCGCCGCAGTCATGCCTTTGACTGACTGGTAAATATTCTGATCCAGAGGGTAACCCCCGTTGGTGGATATGACGATGTCGGAAGGTACTGCGTCCACTCCTGAAAGCTGATCCACGAACCGGCAGCCCTTTTCATGAGCTTTTTCATAGTGCCCCGCGAATGCCTCGATCACCTTTTTATCTTCATCCAGCACAACGTTTATGATAAAAGCCAGTTTTGCCTTTCCAGCCGCATAGATCATATCTCTGTGAATAGGGTTTCCTTCAAGAATTCCTGTTCTGGCATGGGAATCATCAATAAACTCTGAGCAGTGGTTGGCCAGTACCGTTGTTCTGCTGGAGACTCCCGGAAGCACGCTCTTTCTTCCTCCGGAAAAACCTGCAAAAAAGTGGGGTTCAATGAATCCTTCCGAGATTAGAAGATCGGCCTCCCAGGCAATTTTGTTGATTAAAAGCTCTCCTCCGGATGGAAGCTTTCCAAGGCTTACCATATCCTCCGGCTTCCCGCTTTCGTGCACTACAAACCTGATATTCGGATGATCCACCATATCTTCCCCAAACTTTGAGATCAGTTCTTCTCTTGTGGTAGGACGGTGAAATCCCGTGGCGATTAAAACTGTAATCTCTGCATCAGGATTTCCCTGCTTGATCTCCTCCAAAACAGCCGGCATGATAACCTTGCTTGGAACCGGACGAGTATGGTCGCTGGCGATCATCACAATATTGTCTTTTCCCCTGGCCAGTTCTTTTAGCCTCGGTGTTCCCACCGGATGCATCAGGGCATCCCTGACCAGATCTTCCTCTCCCATCTTTGCCTGATAATCATGGGCTTTTGATAAGAGGATTCCTGCTAGCCGCTCCTCCGGGATCTCAATCGCTAATTTCCCTTTTCCGTAGGGAAGGTTTATCGTTTTCATAAGTCACCTCCGTCGAATGTATTAAATAAATCTAAGTCCCAAAAATGCGATCACTCCGTAAAGTACGATAAACAGAATGAAGTATTTCATGGACCCGTTCAGTATCCTGCTCTCTTTTCCCACTGTTCCCGTAGCTGCCACAGCAATGGCAATGCTCTGGGGTGAGATGATCTTTCCCGCCGTGGACCCTACTGTATTGGCCGCCGCCAGCCAGACATCGTTCATACCGAGTGTATGGGCTGTCTGGACCTGAAGACCGGTAAAGAGGACACTCGAAGATGTGGCGCTTCCCGTCACGAAGGTTCCGATCGAACCGATGAGCGGTGCCACCAGAGGATAAAAAGAACCGGTGACTGCCACAATCAAAGCCGCAATATCGCTGATCATTCCGCTGTATCCCATGACTTTTGCTGTTGCCAGAACGGATACGATGGTAAGGACCGTCTTTGACATCTGTATCAAAGTGTCTCTCAATACCATTCCGATCTCTCTTAATGAGGCTCCCTGTGCTTTTCCTCCGATCAGAGCCGCTAAAAAAATCAGAACACCCGGTGTCGCCAGCCAAGTGAAAGTATACGGGGCTGCATCCGCACCTGTATAAATTTGAACAGAACTCTTTACGCTCGCCAGCGGATCGTGAATGGCCGGGACAAGACTGGAAGTCAGCAGAAGAAATACCAGGATCAGCAGAAACGGAAGCCATGCGATAACTGCCCTTTTTAATCCAAGAGGTTCCCTTCCGGATTGTTCCGAATTTTCAAGCCCGTGAAGAATGTATTCCGGGTCCTCTTTTTTCTTCAAAAGTTTTGCCGCCAGGATCGTGACAGCCATGCTGCATACAGAGCCGATTACAGCCGGAAGTTCAGCCCCCACAAACTTTGCCGTAAGGTATTCCGGAATAATAAATCCTAATCCGGATAGCAGCGTGATCATGCCGATTCCCTTCAGTCCTTTGACAGAACCCCCTGTCATGATCATCATTAAAAACGGTGTCAGGACTACCAGGACTGCAAGCTGTATTACAACGGCTACTGCTACGCCTTTGGAATCCAGGCCGCTCACAGAGGCAGCCGTGATGGTTGGAATGCCGATCGATCCGAATGCAGTGGGCGTTGCATTGGCAACCAGACATACCGTTGCCGCAAAGATCGGGCTGATGCCAAGCCCGCATAAGATACTGGCCGGAATCGCAACTGCCGTTCCAAAGCCGGCCATCCCTTCCATGAATCCTCCAAATCCCCATGCAATGATGAGGATCAGAATCCGTTTGTCTCTGGATACACTGGTCAGCATCCGTTTAATTAAATCCATATTTTTTGTATGTACCGTCAGGTTGTAAGTGAAAATGGCCGCGATAATGACGAGACAGATCGGCCAGATCCCCATAGCCGCTCCCTCCAGTGTTCCGGTAAGAGCATCAATGAGCGGCATTTTCCAGAGAAACAGTGCAAGAACTAGTGTGATCGCAAGTGAAATAGGACAGGCTTTGTATCCTGGCATTTTAAGACCGCTCAAGGCAGCCATCAGCCAAAGAATAGGGAGCAAAGCCAAAATAAATTTGATGAACATCACAAGCAGAAACTCCTTTCGGTTTAAGACGACGAGTTACAATCCAAATAAATTGGTTCTACCAATCCCCTGTTGTCCCTTATGGTAGGACCAATTTCTTCATTTGTCAAGCCCATTTGCATGAACAAGTCTCATAATACCCTATATTTTTTGTGCAAAACGCCGAAGTTTATATCGTTTCCATAATTTATCCTATTCGGTGAAACAGGCCTGCAGCTGTTTCACAGAACATTCCATTTTTTATAAAATTCATGAAATCTCACAAAAATAAAAAGCTTCTCTGATCTCAAATAATCAGAGAAGCTTTTGCCTCTGTACACTGTAAAAAACAGGCCGTCCTTATAATGCACTTTTTATATCGTCCAGAGAAATTTCTATATCTTCTCCGGATTCCATGTTTTTCAGTCTTCCTTTATTTTCTTTTAATTCATTCTCACCGATAATGATCGTGTTTTGTGCCCGGAGCTTGTTTGCATATTTCATCTGTGCCTTTACCCCTCGTCCAAGGTAGTCTGTCTCCACCTTGAATCCTTCCGTGCGCAGACCGGAAACGATCTCATAAGCTCTTGCCCTGGCTTCTTTTCCGAGAATTCCCACATAGAGGTTCAGGGGCCTGCCCGCGGGAAGTTCTACTCCTTCCTCTTCAAGGAAAAATAAGATACGCTCTACTCCCATGCCAAATCCAACCGAAGGCATGGACACTTTTCCGTCGATCTCATGGACTAAATTATCATATCTTCCTCCGCCGCACAGGGTAAAACCTTCCCCATTTACAAACTCAAACACGGTCTTTGTGTAATAATCGAGCCCGCGGACAATGCCTGTGTCCACTTCATAAGGAATATTCAGGCTGTCCAGGAGGCTTTTCAGCTCTTCAAAATGTTCTCTGCACTCTTCGTCCAGATAGTCGATCGTTCTCGGTGCATCCTTGATGATCTCTTTACAGGAAGGCACTTTGCAGTCGATGACTCTCAGCGGATTCTTCTCCATCCTCTCCCTGCAGGTCGGACAAAGCTTGTCCTCATGCCGGTGAAGGTACGCAAAAAGAGCCTCGTTGTAATCCTTTCTGCAGTTTGAGCATCCGATACTGTTGATGTGAAGTTTTGCATCAGTAAGACCGATCTTATTGATAAAAGATGTCACCAGGGTGATCAGTTCCACTTCCGCCAGCGGACTCTGGGCACCTACAAATTCGATTCCGAACTGGTGGTGCTGTCTGAGTCTTCCGCTCTGTGGTTTTTCATAGCGGAAAGCCGGGGTAATATAAAACATCTTTACCGGCTGGGGTTCGTTCTGCATTCCGTGCTCCAGATAAGCGCGGATGGCTCCCGCAGTCCCTTCCGGTTTTAAGGTAATGCTCCGGTTTCCTTTATCTTCAAAGGTATACATCTCTTTCTGGACCACATCCGTTGTCTCTCCCACGCTTCGCTGAAACAGTACGGTGTGCTCAAAAACAGGCGTAATGATTTCATGGATATTATATGTCTCACACAGGTCTTTAAACACGTTCTCCAGATATGTCCGTTTCTGCATTTCCTCTCCGTACCAGTCCTTCGTCCCTCTCGGTGCTTGTGTTATCATTTACAGTTCCTCCTTTTATTGTATCTGTATCGTGCAGATTACTCTTTTCTAATATTCTAAGCATTTCTTCTGAAAATGCAACCCGCTGAAACGCGAGAAACACTTTCATGTCAAAATTCTTCACTTCCTCGATCATGACTTCCAGGGCGGTTTCAACGGAAAATCCCTCCCGGTAATCCCTGTTGGCGATCAAAGCTCCGAAGATATCGCAGACATGCATAATCCTGCCTACCAGCGGGATCTCATCTCTCTTTAAGTTGCTCGGATATCCGGTGCCGTCATAGTGTTCATGGTGGTACAGCACCGCATCCAGCACAATATCATCATATCCATGCTCCACCAGAATTGAATGGCCGATCGTAGAATGCATGCGCAGATAGCGTGTCTCATCTACTGCAAGGATCTGTTCTTCCTTCTCATTCATGTAAAAATTCAGCCGGACTTTTCCAATATCGTGGAGAAGGCCCGCCACCGCCAGATCATAGCAGGCTGCCTCATCCAGTCCCAGTTCTTTTCCCACACTGTATGCAAGGTTGCTCACAACGATCCCATGTTCAATGGAATCATCCAGACCGACCTGGATCGGAGTCTCTACATCGCGGGATTCATATTTCATCGGCATATCATAACACCACCTAACACATACTTTTTAGCAATTTATCTTTCCGTAAAATCATTTCTTCGATCCGTTCCGTATACTGTCTTACGTCCTTCAGGTTTTCCGCCCTCTGAATGTTTCTGCTGCCGCCGACAAACTTGGATGATGCGCCGGCGCCTGCTGCGATGATATCATGCAGTTCCTCCATAATCAGTATATTATAAAGGCACTCTTTTTCTTCCAAAGAAAAGCCTATATTTTCAAAATTTCCGGGGATATTTTTCTGTCTGTACATGTAATAAGGTTGCATCCCCATATCAAAGCATGCCCGCTGTGCAAATCGGATCATCTCGTCATCGGCACCGAATGAAAACTGATCCCTCATCTGATTCAAGGGAGCACTTCTCTTGATCGCCAGCGCGTGGACCGTAATACTGTCAGGTCCCAGTTCCCCAAGGGCCTTAAACGTTTTCTCAAGCTCTCGAATGCCTTCTCCCGGAAGTCCGCAGATCATGTCCATATTGATATTGTCAAAGCCGGATTTTCTGGCCGTTTGAAAACAGTCTGCCACATCCTCCGCCGTGTGCTTTCTTCCAATTCTTATGAGCGTGTCGTCGTTCATCGTCTGAGGATTGATGCTGATCCTAGTAACTCCGTTTTCCGAGAGGACAGAAAGCTTTTCCGCGGTGATGCTGTCGGGTCTTCCGGCCTCCACCGTGATCTCACGGATTCCGCCAAAATCAAAACAGCGTCTCAGCTCTCCAAACAGACGGTCAAACTGCTTTGGAGAAAGGGTGGTGGGGGTTCCCCCTCCCACATAAAGACTGATCATCTCCCTGTCTCTGTATTGTTCCCCTATATAGCAGATCTCCCGAATCAGGGCATCCAGATACTGATCTACATACTCCCTGTATGCCGAAATCGGATAAGACGTAAAAGAACAATACAGGCATGTACTTGGACAAAACGGAATCCCCACATACAGACTATATCCGCTTTCATAAGAAATATCTTTCAGCAGTTCTGTCTCTTTCAGCCCCACAGACACACAAAGGTCTGCCTTTTCTTCGCTGACCAGATAGTCCCGGCGCAGTTTCGCTTTCATATCCGCTCTGGTTTTCCCCAACATGCAGTCCTCAAACACAAGCTTTGTAGGACGGATGCCGTTCAGTGTTCCCCAGGGCAGTTCTTTTTTAAGATGACAGGATAGCAGACGGTACAGAGCCGCCTTCAAGCTGTTTTTGAAGTTCCTCTTGTCCCTGAAGTCTCCTCTGACCTTCTCGGAAATGACGGATTCCCCGGCTCTCAGTTCCAGAAGAGTTTCTTCCTCTCCGTAGAAGACCCTGCATATAAAATCATAGATAGAATTGTCATCTCCTCCCGAAGACAATTCTATCTTTTCTCCAATGCAGAATGCCAGAATCAGGCTTCTGATATCATATTCATACAGGGTTTCGTTCTGAATCAATCCGATCATGGCTGCATAAGAAACGGGTTTGTCCGTTTTTCGAACCCGATGGTCGTGCTGTTCATATGTCCTGGATACACTTCCGTTTCATCCGGCAGAACAAACAGTTTTTCCCGGATACCTGACAGCAGTGCGTCTGTATCTCCAGTAGGAAAATCTGTCCGCCCGATGCTCTGGCGAAACAGAGTATCTCCTGCGATCAGCCATCCCTGTTCTTTGAAATAATAGCAGACTCCGCCTTTTGTATGTCCCGGCACATGAATACAGTGTATCTCCGTGTCCAGAAGATCCAAAACCTGTCCGTCTTTTACGAGATGATCAGCATCCATGGAAACAGGCTCCCCGAACATAGAAGTCAGGTTCAAAGAGGGGTCTCTCAGTACATCTTCCTCATCCTCATGCAGATAAACCGGCAGCCCCGGCTTTAGCTCCTGCAAATAAGGAAGAGCCATCACGTGGTCAAAATGTCCATGTGTCAGAAGGACTGCCGTGAGCTCAAGCCCCTCTTTTTCAAGCATTTCCATCACCCGGTATCCTTCGTCTCCCGGATCAAATACGAGCGCTTCTTTCGTCTGGCGGTTACCGGCGATATAACAGTTCGTCTGCATCTGTCCGAGACCTGCGCCTATCAAAATAATATTTTCGTTCATAGCTGAAAAACTATCCTACCTTTCTCTCTATGTCTACCACACCTTCAATATTGCGGATCCTTGCGATCACTTGATTTAACTGGGCAACTCCGTTGATGTCAAAGGACATGCTGAGGGTAGCCCTCCCTTTTTTGGAGTTTGAAACATTCATCGTCAGAATATCGATGTCCAGTTCCAAAAATACTTTGGATACATCTGCAAGCATCCCCTTCCGGTTGTTTGCATAAATCGAAATTTCCGTCGTATAGGTCTGTCCGGAGCCCTCAGAGCCTTCCTGCCATTCTGCCTCGATCAGGCGGGACCGGTCTGTCTCTGACATACTTAATAAGTTTACACAGTCTGTCCTGTGGATGGACACTCCCCGTCCCCTTGTGACGAATCCGACAATCTCATCTCCCGGAACCGGATTGCAGCATTTGGAAAACCGCACTGCCACGTCGTCCACGCCTTTGACAACGATTCCGCCCTTCTGTTTCTCTTCCGGACGCCGTTCCCTGACATGTTCTGCCGCCTCCAAAACCTGTTCATCTGTGATCTTCTGCTTCTGGTCTTTATTGAACTCCTCCGCCAGCTTATTGACAACCTGGCCCTCTTTCAGTCCGCCGTGTCCCACGGCTGCGCACACAGACTCCCAGTCTTTAAACCCATATTTGAGCTGTACCTTTTTAATATATTCCGGCTTTAAGTAGCTTGACAGTTCAATCCGCTTGCCCTTGCAGTACTTCTCAAGCATTTCCTTGCCTTTAACGATATTTTCTTCTTTAAACTGGGTCTTAAACCATTGATTGATCTTGCTCTTGGCCTGGGTCGATTTAACAATATTTAACCAGTCCCTGCTGGGACCCTTGGAATTCTGCGAGGTGATCACCTCCACCCTGTCCCCGTTCTGGAGATGGTACTCAAACGGCACCTGCCTGCCGTTGACCCTGGCTCCTACCATCGTATTTCCTACCGCACTGTGAATACTGTAAGCAAAATCGATCGGCGTGGAACCGTTGGCAAGGCTCTTTACATCCCCGTTTGGGGTAAAACAGTAAACCTGCTCCGCAAACAGGTCCAGATTCGTCTTGAGGAGAGATAAAAACTCTTTGTTGTCGTCCATGTCCTGCTGCCACTCCAGGATTTCTCTGAGCCAGCTCAGCTTTTCCTCTTCTTTGTTGACGCCCACGCTGCTGCTTTTTTCTTTATACTTCCAATGGGCGGCAATACCGTATTCAGCGATCCTGTGCATCTCAAATGTCCGGATCTGGATTTCAAAAGGATGTCCTTCCGGCCCGATCAGCGTCGTATGGAGCGACTGGTACATGTTCTGCTTTGGCATGGCGATATAGTCCTTGAACCTTCCGGGGATAGGCTTATACATCTCATGGATCACTCCCAGAGCCGCATAACAGTCCTTGACCGTATCCACTTTAATCCGCACCGCAAACAGATCATAAATCTGGTCAAGAGTCTTATTCTGATTCACCATCTTCTTGTAAATACTGAAGAAATGCTTCACCCGCCCGTCAATCTCCGCCTTGATGCCGCTCCGCTCAATATGCCCGCTGACTTCATCGACGATCTCTTTGATGTAAGCTTCCCTGCGCACCTTCTGGGAGTCCAGAGAATGTTCCAGTTCTTTGTAGACATCCGGCTTCAGATATCTCAAAGACAAATCATCCAGTTCTACCTTGATCTTGGAAATACCAAGTCTGTGAGCGATAGGCGCATAGATGTCCATGGTCTCTCTGGACTTTTCCTTCTGCTTTTCAGGCTTCATAAACTGCATGGTGCGCATGTTGTGCAGACGGTCTGCCAGTTTAATTAGTATTACCCTGATATCCTTGGCCATGGCAAGGAACATCTTTCGTAAATTCTCCGCCTGTACTTCGATCTTGTCCTTGGAATAACTTAACTGGCCTAATTTTGTGACGCCGTCCACAAGCTGGGCAACCTCCACCCCAAACTCCCGGACTACGTCTTCATATGTCACGTCTGTGTCTTCCACGACATCATGCAGCAAACCGGCAATGATCGTCTCCCGGTCCAGTTCCAGTTCTGCCAGGATGATGGCGACACAAATAGGATGAATGATATAGGGTTCCCCGGACTTTCTCTTCTGGTCCTTATGGGCTTCAAAAGCCATATCATAGGCCCTGCCCACCATCTCTATATCTTCATCGCTGTACAGGCTCTTCATAGTCTCCATCAGCTGATGACGGAGTTCATCAGGAGCCGTAAAACTCTTGGGATTGCTGATATCTTTTTTTACACGGTTTATTTTTGTTTTACTGTTTTGCTCCATTGGCAGCCACTCCAGATTAATTATTTTTTAATTTTGATTCACAGTAAATGCATCTGTAAACCTTATTTTCTCTATTCACAAGTTTAAATGTATGATCGATCTCCTGCTCTATGGAAGTAATGCACCTCGGATTTTTGCATCTTGCAATATTTGTGATGACTTCCGGAAGCCCGACTTTATGTTTGGATTTCAGCTTTCCATTCTCAATGATACATACGGTGGCATTGGGATCCACATATCCCAGCACATCCAGATCGATATCAAAGTTATTGGAAATCTTGATGATGTCTTTTTTGCCAAGTTTATTGCTCTTGGCATTCTGAATGATCGCAATGCTGCAGTCCAGTTTGTCAAGTCCCAGCTGGTAGTAAATATCCATGCCTTTTCCGGCTGTGATATGGTCTAAAACGATTCCGTTCTTGATACTATCTATGTTCATGCCGTAACCCCCAATAAATCCATGATCAGCGCCATCCTCACGTGTTTGCCGTTCAGTGCCTGTCTGAAATAGCAGGCTCTCGGGTCCTCGTCCACTTTGACAGAAATCTCGTTGACTCTCGGCAGCGGGTGCAGGATGGACAGGTCTTCTTTTGCCTTTTTTAACTTCTCAGGGTCCAGAATGTAGCTGTCCTTTAAGCGGACATAATCGGCCTCGTTAAAAAATCTCTCCCTCTGGACTCTGGTCATGTATATGATGTCCAGTTCCGGCATGACTTCTTCCATCTCTCTGACTTCACGGAACGGAATATTCTTCTTCTCAAATACATCTTTTTTCAGATATTCCGGTATCTGAAGCTCCTCAGGAGAGATCATGATGAAACTAATATCCTCATACCTTGAAAGGGCCTTGATCAGCGAATGCACGGTGCGCCCGAACTTCAGGTCGCCGCAGAATCCAATGGTCAGATTTTTAAGTCTTCCTTTTTCCCTTCTTATGGTCAAAAGATCTGTGAGTGTCTGAGTCGGGTGGTTGTGCCCTCCGTCCCCTGCATTGATGATCGGGATGTCCACATGTCTGGATGCCACATACGGAGCCCCCTCCTTCGGATGGCGCATGGCGATGATGTCTGCGTAGCAGGCCACTATCCGCGCCGTGTCGGCAATACTTTCTCCTTTTACTGCCGAGGAAGAATCAGCAGAAGAAAAACCAAGTACACTGCCTCCTAACTCCAGCATGGCCGCTTCAAAACTGAGCCTCGTCCTGGTACTTGGTTCAAAAAATAGTGTTGCCAGCTTCTTATATCTGCATACTTCCCTGTACTTCTCCGGCCTTAACGAGATATCATCCGCAAGATTCAAAAGCCTGTCGACGTCATCCACAGACAAATCCATCGGATCGATTATATGTTTCATAGAAAGTACCTCCTAATCGTTATATTATAATAATTCTACATTTACAGACCAATAGTGTCAATGAATTACTTATATTTTAGCAGGCCTTTTTCCAGCAGTTCCAACGGCCGGTAAGAAAGTTTTGCCTTCCGCAGTCCTTCTTCCCCCAGGTCTTCCTCTCTGTTGATGAACTGATAATCCATGGCTTCGTGCAGAATAAACTGCTGGTTGATCATCGGGTAGGCTCCCTGTATCTCTCCGAACGCCTTCTCGAAATGGACGACAAAGGTATCTTCAGTTGTTCCCTCCCCTATGGCAAATGCAATGATCTTTCCATCGCTTCTCAACACCCCGCCCCTTAAGTCGAGATCTTTATAATACATCAGAGCATTCTTGGCGGCACAGATCTCTTCATGCTTGTCGGCATCTTCTTCTTTGGTGGCTTCGTTTGCCATCTTCCATTCCATGAGCATGGTCAGGGCTTCCAGAGCATTCTCGTCATTTAAAGATTCGTAAGACCAGTCGTGGTTCTCCTTAAACCTGTTGATATGATTTCTCTTGCCGTGAAGCTTCTTGCCCCTCAGCGTTGCCAGAGATTCCCGTTCGTAAATATAATCAAAAAGATCCCGGTCATATTCCACTGTAAAAATATCCCCGAACATCTCTTTCATCTTTTCTTCTGTTTCCTTCAGGATACCATGCATGGCAAACGGGATTCCTTCTTCCCTGCAGTATTCCATGACGGCCTCCACGGCTTTCTTTTCATCCCCGCCTCCAATCGGATAGCTGAACGTACATCCATGTCCGTCTTTTGACCGGATGATCAGCATATCCTCAGTTATTGCATATGTCATGTGATAATGATCTTTCCACAGGATCAGTGTTGCCGCCGAAAAATCAGCACTCCGGTAATTAATTTTGTGAAAATATGCGTCAAACATTTTTTTATCTTCTAATTTGGGTGTCTTAAAATCCATTGTAAACTCCTTTAATTATTTATGATAGGGCTGGCAGTTCATAATCCGGCAGCTCCGATAGATCTGCTCCAACAGGACGGCCGCACATAACTCAGGCGCCATGTCAAAAGAGGAGACAGAAAACTCAGAAACATCATGCTCCGGTCTGAACCCTCCGATATAAAAAAAGATATTAGAACAGCCGTTCATCATCCAACGGCTGATTTCTTCTGCAAATGCAGTGCTCTCCATGCTGTTTTCAGAACTGGTGACCATAAAATGCTTCCCTTCCTTCTCAAAAATTCTTCCCAATTGTTTCTCTTTTTTTACATACTTGACCTCTATCGTACAATATTTTCCGAGACGTTTCAAATATTCTTGCATTGCCTGGACATACAGTGTATCCCTGTTCTTTTGTAAAATAAAAATATAAAACTTCATCATGACTTGCCTTTATCAAAAAAATTCTTCAGTTTCTTATCAGATTTGAGCGCTTTTTCAAAGGTATCGTTGGTCTCTTTGATCAGCTGTTTTACTTTTTCTGTTCCAAGACCAGCATTCAGAGCATTTTTTATCTGTGCTGTATAATGTTTCTCGTTATTATAGAGCAGATAAGACTGGCCCTTTTTTACAACATAATACTGGCTCATGCCGGGTGCAGGTGTTTTGATCCCCCGGAGCTTTGTACTGTAAGTGGCATAAACGATGAATGATTGTTCATCCGCGCCTTTTTCAGTGTGGAACGAGAGGTTCTTATATGACTCCACATACTTATGTAGCTTCTTTACTGCCCGGCTGGAAACCAGATCTTTCGGGTCTTCCACCATGCCTTTTAAGCCCTTCTCGTCACCTGCCCTGAGCTTTTTATAGTACTCATTCATAAATGACAGCAGCTTCTCTGTCTCCGGCTCCACCGGCCGAGATGTTGCTGCAGCATCGGTGCTTTTTTTCTCTGAGGCTTCTGTCTCTTCCCTGAAAATCTTCTCATTTGTGATTTTTTCCGTATGTTCCTTGTCCAGTTTCAGGAAAATCAAAAAACAAGCGCAAAAAAATAAAATCCAGCTCAATACGATGACAATGACTGTTGATTTCTTTAGCTTCACTTACCATGCCTCCATCTAGATAGTTTCTTTTATTATAGCATATCCCTTTTTTTGATACAAAGAAAACATAAAATAAGAACCGCACTCCGTCCAATCCCGTGTATTCACAGGAAAGCAGACAGAATACGGCTTTCAAATACTTCAGGCTTTTTTAGCTTTGTACCCGGAAACAAAGATTTATGAGAAAGTCGTGGACGTCATCCGGATTTTTGACTGTAGACAGAGAAGAAACGCCTATATATGCAGGATGGGTACCGGATGCATTTGTCGTTGTTTTACTTGTCTCATATATTTTCCCGTCATAATATACAAGATATGTCCTCCACTGCCCATGCATGTCATTAGGATTGGAGCCGTCGCTTTTCGTGGCGATCAGTAAGGAACCGAAAGACCTCGATACCCCTTTTCATGACAGGTAATAGGGCTGCCAGTACAGCTGGTCTTCCAGTTCGTCAAGTGCTCATACATATACTTCATCAGCGACTCTCTGCTGGCCCAGTTGTTTACCTTTCCTTCTTTGTAAAGCTGGTCCATGAGCTTTTTGTATTCTTCTACATATTCCTCCAGCGGAGTCAAAGCGCTGTCATCGGAAATTACATATTTAACATCGGCATCTTTGTTGTATTTCACACAAAGGCCGTTTTTAAGATCTGTTTCTTATCTGCACCCACTGAAGTCAGGCGGTTTTTAACATACAGTTCCATATACGCACTCTGGGAAGATGCCACTAATATCCTCCTTACCGGCATTGATGACCTCTAAGTCTAATATACCTGATTTTGGATCAGATTGAAATACGAAATACATCAATTTCCGGAGGAACTAGAAACCGTATGGGATAGTGGGATGTCCCGATCCCTGTGTTGACAAAAAGCTTCATTCCATTTACCGAATAGAACCCATCCGTAAATTTTTTGGCAAGAGACGTTTTCATCTTAAAAAACGGAAGCTTTACCTGTCCGCCGTGGCTGTGCCCTGCCAGAATCAGGTCGGCACTTTTTTCAGGGACGCGCTCTGCCGCATCCGGTTCGTGCATCAGCAATATTTTGTAATCACAGTTCTTTAACTCTCCCGACTCCATCAGTCCATAGTCCGGTGTTCCGAACAGCACATCGTCCAGCCCGCCGATCCCGATCTTTTTTCCATCGGGAAGACGGATGATTGCAGATTCATTGGCAAGCAGCTTAAATCCTCCGTTCTGTATGATCCCCGGATAAGCCCTCATGGCGCTTCCTCCGTAATCCCGGTTTCCCCAGACCGCATATTTTCCGTATTTGGCCTGGATGTCGGACAATGCCTTCTCTACTTTTTTCTCAGGATGGTAGGACGCATAATTGTCATAGAGATCCCCGGTAAAAACAACAATATCCGGCGACTGCCCGTTGATCTTATCCACTAACTTTCCCAGCCGGTCTTCAGAATATGCTTCACTCACCTGGATGTCAGATATATGGACCAGCTTCAACTCTATCGATGCCGGTCCTTTCTTCAGTTCATAGTCATGGACTGCCAGACGGTATGGTTCTATTTTCACTGCATATACTGCCAAAAGACCCGTTAAAATCAGGATCATCAGTATAAACAGAATGATTCTTTTGATAATCTTCAATGGAATTCTCCTTATGAGCTTTTTATAACTATTTCCTTCGCATTTTAAAATGCGTTCCTCCAATAGCGAAAACAAACTTCCCCTATGGAATGAAAAAACCGCATATTTCTATGCGCTCCCATTTATTTTTAGACATATCTACTATTTTTCATTCAAGGTATTTGTTTAGTATAAACGATGGCAGGGCAAATGGCAAGGCTTGATTAGCCATCACTTACTTAAAAAATGATGGCTGACCAAGCCCCCTTTGCTCAAGGATATTCATTAGAGTTTTCTCTGTTTTTATTATATCAGTCTCCTGTCATTCAATCTCAAAATTTTCAGAATTGAAATTACTGTAAAATCTGCCCTGTTCCGCAGTAAAACGAAGTACACAGTAATCAGGGTCCGTCACGCCTTCCGGGTAATACATGGTATCGCCCGCATGCCATATTTTCTGGCTGATTCCCAGGATAGATTTTATCAAAACGGAAAGAGAACTGCCGCCCTTGCTGAGCTTCCATAAAATAACAGGCTTCCATTTGCCCTTTATGATGTCATGTATCAATTCCAACGGACATATATATTCATTCCTCATTTTCATCTTGACCGACTCCAATCATCGGCAGAGATTTTATTTATTCAATCGAGTAGGGGAGATTAAATCTCCCCTCTCACACCACCGTACATGCCGTTCGGCATACGGCGGTTCAACATAACTTCAAAGCATGACGTTCCATGTAATAATCGTAGCAACTCACAAGCCCTGCCTGTTTCAGCTTTTCTTTTGAGATTGCCCTGACTACACAGGTTTTCGTTACTATCCATTGATAGTGGTCTCCCATGTATGATGTCTGTCTTGCAAGGTCTTTTCCTATACCCAGCTTCTGCAATCCCCACTGCCGTTTCTTCGGTACTTTCCATTGTTTCCAGATTATTACTCGCAGTCTTGTACGCAAATGTGCGTCTATGTCGGTCATTGCTGTTTTCATCCTACCTATTGCAAAGTAGTTTATCCAACCTCGGATTACCCTGTTGAGCTGTTTTACCCTTTCCGCAAACGCCATTGATTTTCTTCTTTCTGTCAGCTTCTTTAACGTCCTCTTAAATTTCTGCACAGAATCCTTGTGTGGTCTGCACTTCCATT
>OLPX01000433.1_pt1 | contig 39620 bp, 47 predicted proteins | sample 1672491 | NCBI WGS metagenome assembly OLPX01 (sample SAMEA3136692, study PRJEB25190) | human gut metagenome | biome: human gut; feature: human-associated habitat; material: faeces | place: Austria | collected 2013
TCAATTTTCAATCTGCGTTGGAATTAGATTTATCTAGTTCCGAGAAGTTATTTTGCGTCATAGAAGGAACTGGACGAAAAGCAAAGACAGGAGGTTTTTATGAGTACATATCGAAGATTTGCATTTAAGGACGGGATTTATATTAATAAAAATGCAGGGCGGGAGTTTGATGAGGGGATCAAAGATTTATTTCCGGATGTGACGGCAGTATGCCATAATTTTAGCTTCTCTCAGATCGAGAAAACAATTTTTTATTGATTTTATAGACGAAAATCGTCTTATAACTTCTCATAAGGCTTTATAGAAAAACGGCGAAACCCTTGTAGAATGGGGCTTTTCGCCGTTTCTGCTTAAATCCTGCCGTATCTCTTTATCTCTCCCTTTTGTAAGCGCGGGCGTCAAAAAAGCGTCACGCATAAGGGGCAAAATTGAAAGGAGGACACCTTGAAAGACCAGTTATTTAATAAGGGTATTATACTGCAATCCGGCGAAATCAGCAAGGATAAGATAAACCTTGTCACCGGGGCAATCACACAGCCATTCGCGGAAATGGTATGGGTAACGACGGGCGGCGATATGGAAACCGTGAACCGTCTGACGGACATACTCGTTACCATGAACACCCCCGCCGACCGGGGGAAGCTGTTCAAAATCATCAAGCTGCTTTACGGGCTTATGGGCTTGCACTTTTCCGAGGAAGCCGAGCCGATGGGCGCAGACCCGGACGTTTTGGAATACTTCATTTTTTCCTTTACGGCAGACTTTGGCGAAATCATGCAAGACCTCATAGCCGAGGACGAATAGACCGCATACCACAGCGGCGTTTACTAACTCCACCACGGAGAATAGGAACGCCGCTTTTTTTATGCCCTCATGTCACGCAGTAGGGGCAAAAAAAGCCTTGTATCATGCAGCTTTGCGGACGCGGTTTTAACCGGGCAAAGGAAATATACCTTTTCCCCCAAAAACGCCGTCCTACCGCGTGACAAATCCACAGAAAAAGGAGTGATGAAGCTATGGCAGTTTTCCGTGTGGAACGAAACAGGGGCTATACCGTAATGAGCAACCACCACCTACGCAACAAGGAGCTGACGCTAAAGGCAAAGGGCTTGCTGTCGCAAATGCTGTCTCTGCCGGAGGATTGGGACTACACCCTTTCGGGGCTGTCCTACATCAACCGGGAGAGCATTGACGTGATTTTGTCAAGATTAGTTGACACATTTTCCTCAAGGATTTTGTATCCTATGCTGCCTCTTTCAGGGAATCATAGTATCGCTGTCGTTTTGTCATGGGAGGAAGACCTCCATTAGAGGAGCAGATCCTCCGGTTATTCCAATAGCTGATGAAATATCTCCAGATGAGGGTTTTCAGTTCATCCGTACTCATCTTCTCAGTATCATAGCGGTCATATAACAGTTCTGATTTCATTCTGGCCCACATGCTTTCGCAGCGGGCGTTATCATGACATCTTCCTCCTGCGCTGTTCATGCTCTGCCGGATGCCATACTTCCGGATTGTGTCCCGGTAAAGCTGGCTGGTGTACTGGCTTCCCCTGTCACTGTGGATAATTGCCCCGCGGATACCTGGATACGCTTCCGCCGCATTCTTCAGTGTCTGCGCACATAACGGGGCTTTCATGTTGGTATCCATCGCCAGGCCGATCACGCTGGAATCGAAGCAGTCAAAAACAGCAGAAACATACAGCTTTCCATCGCTGGCTTTGATCTCTGTTATGTCTGTTACGCACTTCGCCAGAGGCTTCTCTGACTTGAAATCACGTTTTAACAGATCTTCTGATTTCCGGGCTTCCCGGTCCGCTTTCGTGATTCCGTTTGGTTTGCGCTTGGGAGGATGGCTGATGCCGATATCCTCCATGATACGGTAAACGGTGCGTTCGCTGGGAATATCCACATTTTCAGGCTGTTTTAACATTAACGCCTGATACATGCGAATCCGGCCGTAGGTATCATTACAATCATCTTCCTCAAGGATCTCCATCATGGCGTCTGCCAGGGGCTGATACTTCCATGGGCGGTCTTTATTGGCAAGGTACTGGTAAAATCCCTGCCTGCTGACATGAAGGATTCTACAGTAAAAGAAGATATCCCCTTTTAATTCGCCGTCTTTGGTTTTGAGAGCAATAAACTTCATTCTTTCGTTTTTGCTGACCTCAGACGGCTCGCGGCGAAAAAAGCGCTGGCTTCCTCCAGAAAGTCATTTTCCTTCTTCAAACGGCGGATTTCTTTTTCCTGTTCCTTAACCTGCTGGCGGAGCTTTAAGAGTTCCTCATTAAGAGTCATGGCGCTTTGAGGGGTCTGTGAGCCTGCCCCAAGGTCGAGATTACCAAGGCGGCTGGCCCGTACCCAGCCATACATGGTATTCTTTGGAATCCCCAGTTCTTCGGCGGCTTTCGCTTGTCCGATTTCCTTTGCGAGCTTCACTGCCTGTACTTTGTATTCATGGTCATATTGTCTGTTTTCTGCCATTTTGGTTCACTCCTTATTCTCTTGATTATATACTAATCCTTGAAAATGGGGTGTCAACTTTTTTTATACCACATCACAATGTTTACACCGCGCCCCCTTGAAAGCGGCATGAGCTTGGAGGGTATTTTTGAGCGTTTCAATCTCGACCACCCAAAAGACTTTAAGGGACACAGCCTTTCCGTTTCCGACGTGGTGGTGCTTCATCAGAACGGGCGGGACACCGCCTATTATGTAGACAGCTTTGGTTATCAGCAGGTGCCGGAGTTTTTGCGGGAGCAGCAGAAAGAACTTACCCCCGACAACTATCTGACCGGGGAGAAAGTCAAGACGCCGCGAGGTACATTCCGCTTAACCGATATGAGCCATGAACAGATGAAACAAGCCGGGTACGGTTTTCATCACCAATCGGACGACGGGAAATATCACATCATGGCAAACGGTACGCTTGCTTTTGCCATAGCAGCCGAGCAGCCGGAAAAAGTCAATCCCTTAAAGCACGTCGAGGACAGCATAGAACAGAACGACAATCATTTTGACGGTATCATCAACAACACGCCCACTGTTGACGAACTGGAAGCAAAGGTAAAAGCCGGGGAACAGATTTCCTTAACCGACCTTGCCGCCGCTATCAAGACAGACCGGGAGAAAGGAAAGGAAGCGGAGCCGGGAAAGAAGCCCTCTATCCGTGCGCAGCTTAAAGCCGATAAGGAACGGACGAAAAAGAAACCCACAAAGAGCAAGTCACAGGACTTGGAAAGGAGCTGACCGCATGAACAAGTTTAAAAACGTGGATATACTTTCTTCCCTTGACGCTATCATGCGGCAGAACACCGCATTTTACCAGAGCGATTTTGAGATTGACAAAGCGATTATCCAAAAGGCGGCGGCAAGCCCCGCCGCCGAGGACAAGCGGCTTTTGTGGCTGTCCCGCCCGTCCGGGACGTATTGCTTCCGGGAACGGGACGTATTCTTGAAAGACACAAGGCAGCACAACACATGGAGGTTTTACGGGGAGCAGACCCGCGACCATATCCTTGCCTATGCCGTCACCATCACAGGCACAGAGGACGGGAAAATCAAGGGCAGCCTTTACGAACTGGACTACCCGCAGCATTTCAAGCACGTCGCAGAACAGGCATTATCCGCCGATACCGTCACCCTGCACTATGAGCATGGGAGCCGGACACAACCCGCGACACAACGCTTTGACGGAAGCCCCGACCCGCAGCTTGGGGAGTTTGTGCGCGGCGAAACGCAGCCAAACGACCCCGACGCTTTGCGTTTCCTGCTTCAGCAGGAGCAGCGCGGACGGGAACGGCTGAAACCGGGCGACTTTAAGGAGCATATTGCCGTCTTACATGACAGCCGGGCGCGTTTTATCGAAGCTGCAAGAACTCAAAGAGCCGAACAGCCCGGATAAGACACATTTCATGGTGGAGCTGTCGCCGCATTTTACGGCGATTGCTTCAAGCAGAGATACCGACCGCCTGTTATCCATGCTGCCCTTTAAGAAGCTGTCCCTCTCCAACTTGAAAGAGCGTCACGGCATTTATGCCTTTCTGCCAAAGGACGAGAACCGGGACAAGAGCTTACGCAAGCCCCGTCCCTCTATCCGGGCGCAGCTTGCCACAGACAAGGAAAAAACCGCCCCGAAAAAGGCGGCGGCAAAATCAAAACATCACGATATGGAGGTATAAGCATGAACAAGTTTACCGTTGAGGAAATGAACCTTTTACACATTTACCATGAGGGCGGCAGACAGGAGCTTGCCGGAAACATCACCGCCGCGCTTCCGTTTATGGAGCCGGATATGCGGGAGCTTGCCGCCCGCACCCTTGCCAAAATCGACGCGCTGACGGACGCGGAGTACGCGGAGCTTGCGGTATATGCCGCCGACGAGGTATGAACGGGATAAGGCGGCTTACGCCGCCCCAGAGCCGCAGGGTGAACGCCCTTGTACGCCGGGAGTGCTGCAACTATGATTGCGGCAACTGTATTCTTCTGGACGACGGCGACGAGTGCGTCTGCCCGCAGACGATTTCCTTTTCCCTGCTCTGCAAGTGGTTCCGCATTGCGGTACTGCCCGCTGACAAAGAACTGTATGCGGAGCTTTACGCCTCGGAGGACAGGCGGCGGTGCGCCGTATGCGGCGCGTCCTTTGCTTCAAGCTCAAACAGCGTCAAATACTGCCCGGACTGCCGGAAACGGATACAGCGCAGACAAGCCGCAGAACGCAAGCGGAAACAGCGGTCTATGTCACGCGGTAGGGGCGAAAAAGCCCTTTTATGACGGGGCTTTCCGAGGGTGAAAATCAAGCGGTAAGGGATTGTTACCTAAACCCTCAAAAACGGCGTCCTATCGCGTGACAGGACGCAAATAAGAAGTCTCTTAAAAAGAACAGGACGCGGCGGCCATTCAAGGGCTGTCCGCGTCCTGTTCTTTTTTTGCCTGTCCGTCCGCTGCTTCCTGTTGGGGTTTTAACTCTTTTTCAATCCGGTTCCGGTAATGCGTTTTCCGGCGGTAAAAATAGTCCCGCACTTCATATTCCGGTATCCATATGCCCGCCGTTTCAACCCGTTCCATGACCGCCGCAACGATTTTCCAGTTATTGCGCTTGTGCGGCTCATGCCCCTTTTCTATCCACAGGCGGCGGTATTCCTCATAGAGCCATGCGCTGATTTCCTCTTTCTGCCGCTGCTTCAAATGCCGGAACTGCTTATCGGTGCGGAGCAGCCTGCCGCCAATGCGCTTATGATTTTTCGTTCCCGTCGCTGTTTCCCTCACTTTCCAATTCATCAAGGGGAAATTCCCGGATAGCTTCTATGAGCTTCAACACAAGGGCTTGCCGCATATCCGCGTCAACCACTTTTTTTATGCTTCCGTCTGGCTGCTTTTCCTCTATTGTGGCTTGCCTGTCCAGTTCCCCGGAATAACAGGCAAGCACTTTTTCCACCGCCCATTTTTTACCGGAGACAGCGGCGCGTATTGTTTCATAGTCTGGTATGTTCTGTTCTGTCATAATGGCTAACTCCTGTCTATGCTCTGATTGGATAAAATAATTTTACCATATGCCGCGCCGCTTTTCTACAACAAACGCCGCATTATCCGCGTTCCGTTTCCCTGTCCCGTTCCGGCTCTTTCCCTTGCCGCAAAATGCTGTCAATGTTCTTCTTGATAACGCCATATTCCCCGACCTGTTTTTTCAGCTTGCCGTAATCAGCGTATAGGGCTTCCCGCTGCTCTTGGAGCTTGGCATATTCGTCTTGCAGGGCGGCGACACTTGGGAGCTTGGCGACCCCCGCCGCCTTTAATGATGTTGCTGCCGCTTCATGCAGAATGATACTGCTTTCATGGGCGGCGCGGTACTGCCCCTTATCCTTTGCCGCCCGGTATGCGTCATAGGCGGGCTTTGTCTTTTGGTATGTCGTGATGTTCTTAATCAGCAACGCCATATCCGCAAGCCGCTTTTCCGCGCCCTTTAGCGCGTCTGCCGCCTGTTCGCTTGCCGCCGTGACTTCCTCGATCCGGCTGACTAAATCCGAATACTGTTCAATCTGATGTTCCGTAAGGAAGTTGAGCGTCTTTGCCGCCTGTTTCAGATTGTGGATTTTCGCCCATTGCTCATAGCCCCGGCTCTCCCCGGCTTTGATACTGTTTTCAATATCAATCAGCAGGGACACGCCCTTTTTCTCTGCCCGTGGAGCTTTGGCGGCGCGTATGCGCCTGCCGCCTATCCGTTCCGTGATGGCTTCCTCTGTATAGTCCGCGCCGAGGGTTTTTAAGCGGGTAAACCGTTCCTGTCCGGGGGCGCGGCACGATATGTATTTGCCCCGTTTGATTTCATAGCCCGCCGCTTCCAACCGCCGCAATAATTCCTCAAAGTCTGCCGCTTGGGAAATGAGCGCGTCAACGGCAATTTTCAGCTTGCCTTTCCAACTCGTCCCCGTCTTTTCCGCTTGGTACTCTGCATAGCTTTTCCCCTTGCTGCCTTTGCCCGGAACCACAACGGATAAGCCATGTTCCCGGCACAGCTTGTCGCTCATGTTCCGTATGCCGTAGTACGTCCGCTTGTTGGAATTGTACTTGTGATGGTCTACAAAGTTAGCGGCACAGAAAATCAGATGATTATGGATATGACCTTTATCAATGTGCGTCGTCAAAACGTACTCATACTGCCCTTTGGTAATAGCGTCGGCAAGCTGCCGCCCGATTTCATGGGCTTGTTCCGGCGTTGTTTCCCCCGGCTCAAAGGACTGTATGAGGTGGTGGGCTAAGTTGCTGCCTTTATCCAGTGCTTGCGACAGCGTATATGCAAACTCAATGTCTGCTGTTTCATAGGAGCAGCCGAACGAGGACACAAGCATTTTGCCGTCCGTCTTTTCCGGGTTTTGGATATAGTCAAGGGCTTTGCTTAGAGTGCTTTTAACAGGCTTAATCTTTGTAACCGCCATATTTCCGCAAGCACCCCCTTGATTTCCTCTATGTCCTCTTGGTATACGCTGCCCGTCGCGTTCACACGCCGCGCTATCTGGTTGACGTTGCCCCCGATTTTCTGTATCTCCGCTGTCATAGCCTTAATGTCGCTATGGTCTATCTGAATGATATACCCGTCAATCAGCATTTTCCGGGCTTATGCCGCAAAGTTTGTTGTCGGTATCAGCTTCATTTTCTGCCCTATCAATTCCCGTTCCTGTTCGTTGACCGGGACGCGCAGGATAAGCGGTCTTGTCCTGTTTGCCATTGTATCGCTCCTTTCCGTTTTCAGAGGGTTTGGGAAACTTCCCAACAAGCAATTTTGCCGACGAGCCGCAGAGCGCGGGCGGGCAAAATACGGAAGTGTGGCTACACTTCCTATGCTTGCTATTCTTCTTTTCGCATACTTCCACGTCAAAGAGGGGGAAATGCCAATCAATCCCCGAAAAAAGAAAAAACGCCGCAATTTGCGACGTTTCCAATAGCAGCACAGGCAAAAAACGGAGGATTTTATTCCCCCGCTTCCTTGCCGTTCGCTTCCTGTATTCCCTTTGCGGTAGCCGTCATAATGGTTAAATCCCGACTTTTCATATCGGCAAGCAGACTATCAAGTTGCCGCCGTTGTGTGGATTTGTCCGTTTCCTCGTTCGGGAAAAAGAACTGGTCTACCGACACGTCTAAAAAGGTGACAAGCTCATAAAAGATTTGTAGGCTTGGGTGCTGTCCGCTGTTCTCAATAGACGCAATATAGCGCAGCGCAATGTTCAGCCTGTCCGCTAACTGGTTGCGTGAGATACCCTTTGCCTTTCTTGCTTCTTTAATGGCTTGCCCGAAAGCCTTAAAATCATACTTCATTTTGTCCTGCTTCATATTTTTCACCCTATTACATTTTACTGCTCACCTTTCTTTCTTGAATATGATTACACATATCATAGTATTGACAGCAATAGAGCATATTATTATGGCTAATCTATTGTCATTATTCGCTTGAACGTATATAATACAGAGTGAGAAAAAATGAAAGGACAGTTACCGTATGGAATATATGTCTGCCGCAGAAGCAGCAAAAAAGTGGGGTATTTCGGAACGGCGAGTACAAAAACTTTGTGAGGAAAAAAGAATACTAGGCGTTACACGCCTTAGTCGTATGTGGCTAATACCCGAAAATGCAAAAAAACCCTTAGATGGACGTAGAAAGGATAATAAAAATGACCGAATTGCTTATAAGACCCAGTGAATATTTGCAGAACTGCTTAAAATTAAAGTTAAGTAATACCATTCAAGATTTGATTGATTGCAAAGCCTCTATCATAACTTTTGAAAAAGGTCACCACCCTATACAAGCTGATATGGCTGTAACGTCATTCTACTTTATGATTTACGGTATTGTTAGAGGATATTACATAGATAGTGACGGAAACGAAGTCACAAAATGCTTTGTTTATGAAAATTGTTTTTTTGGTTCAGAATGTTTTAGAACCAATACATTTTCAACTTTCTATGTAGAATGTATTGAAGAGTGCAAATGTGTAAAATTACCATATAGCTTAGTTAATGAAATTATTTCATCAGATATAAGAATCGGGAACTATGTTCAAAACCTATATTTTGAAGAAATTTCAAAATTGGAAGAACGCACAAAAAAGTTGCTTTTGCTTTCCGCTGAACAGCAATATATAAATTTCTGTAAAGAATATCCTAATTTGCAAAACAGACTTCCTCTAAAATATATTGCTTCTTACATTGGAATTGCTGTTGGTTCAATGAGCAGAATCCGAAAAAAGTTAAAAAATCATCTCTAAACTTGACAAATGTGAATTACAACCTCTTATGATAGCCTTATAATGCTTACCATAGGAGGTGATTTTATGGAATATGCTTTAATTACCGGCTCAACAAGTGGAATTGGATATGAACTGGCAAAATTATTTGTTCATCACGGGTATGGAGTGATTTTAGTATCTTCAAATGAGGAGCGACTACGAAATGTAAAGGAGCAACTAAAGGCAATCAATTCTGTTCCTATTTATACTTTTACTCAAGATTTATGCCTGCTCGGTGCTGCTCAAGAACTTTATAACAAAATAAAAGAACAAGAAATTCAAATATCTGTTTTGATAAATAATGCAGGATTTGGATTGGTAGGTGCAACAGTCGATATTGATTTGCTTCAAGATGAAAGTATGCTTATTATCAATATGATTAACCTTGTAGAACTGACTAAGTTATTCATGCCGGATATGCTTCAATGCAAAAAAGGTAAAATATTGAATGTATCATCTACTGGGGCATTTCAACCCGGCCCTTATACTTCAACTTATTTTGCAAGTAAAGCATTTGTTTTAAGCTATACCAGAGCTATTCGGTATGAAGCTAAATTAAAAGGTGTTCAAATTTCTGTTCTTTGCCCTGGTGCAACAAAAACAAATTTTTTTAATCGAGAAGGGACTATTACACCATCTCATGCCATGACAGCAGAAAAAGTAGCTTCAATAGCCTACCGTGGTTTAATGAATAATAAAGAAGTTATAATACCCGGTTTAAAAAATAGACTGCTTCAATTATTTCCGCTTAAAATAAAAATGATAAGCGTAGCAAAAATGAAGTCCTAAATTTAAAAGGAAACCCCCTTGCCGCACGACGGCAAAAGAAAAAAGCCGTCGTACAGCAAAGGTATTTTCACGCACACATACATCTTTACGGCGACTTTTGAGAAATCAAAGCCGCCGTTTCTTTTCGCTCAATGGCGAGCGACGACTATAAAAATATGTTTACGGTGGCATTTAGGAGGTGCCGCCGTGTTTCTATGTTATCGACATAAACCGACAATCTTTTCATCAAAAAAAGCTCGTCCCCCACCACGGGATATTCCGGCTCCATATATGATTACACATATCATCATAATACTGCTAATATTTCATTTGCGTCCGATTGCATTTTACAATCGGGCGCATTTTGTTTTTCTCAAAACTTTTTTGAAAAAGTTTGCTGTTTTCTTTGGCATATTCCCGCCCTTGTCGTGGAGGGGTGCCGAAAGGGGATAACACTACTCCGACCCCCGGATTGGAAAGGGGGTGAGAAAATGAACAATGAACGTTTTGAATGGCAGACCCGGTGTGAGTTTAATGCGTACTGCAAGCGCACGTTACGCAATGAACTGATTGACGCAAGCCGGGAACGCAAGCGTCGGCAACGCCGCGAAGTGACCTTTTCAGACCTAACCCCGCATGAGGAAAAACAGCTTTATACCGTTGACAAGTATTTTGCCAATGGGGATAAAGAAGAAACCTTTTGCGTGGGAGATTTGAAAATAACCGCGAAGCTGCTTGCCGAAGCCCTGCACTCCTTGCCGGAGGATAAACGGCAAGCCGTGTTACTGTACTACTTTTTCAACATGACAGACGTTGAGATTGCGGACGCTATGAAAATTGTCTTGCAGCATTACCAGAGCTACATAGCCTACCTGTCCATGCAGAAAATCCGCGACGAAAGCGGCAATACCTATTGGGGCATAGACGAGGATTTACGCCAACGGCTGCAAGTGAAACTCATGCGGGCTGTCCTAAACTTCAAGGCAGACTACTAAGGACATAGGCGAAGCGTCCCCCTTTCCGCTTTGCCTGTCCCGTCTGACCTAACCCGCACCTTGACAAAGAAAGCGACGCAAGATAACGGCGGCGCAGTATAGGGCAAATCGGATACGTTCTTTTTGTGCTTTAGCCTATCGGCGGGTGCGCCATGACTTCCCCTTGCCGGGAACGAGCGACGAACACCGCGCCGGAAAGCAAGCGCAGCGGCTTGTGGGCGACGACCGCACAGAAAGGATAATGATACTCCCTTACAGCCACAGTCCGAGCGTTAAAAGCGTCGCAGGCAATGGGTAGGGCTGCATGAGAACCATGCGGGGGTGAAATTCCCGTGGAGCTTTGCTAAAAGCCGTCCGATTAAGCCCCTTTTTGATAGTAACCTTTGAGCCACAAAACGCGAAAGGGGGTATTTTACCTATGGCAAAAAAGGAAATCATAAACCAAACCGCACCGCTTCCTATGCTCAAAACCGTAGAGCAAATGAGCAGAATTAGCGGTATCGGTGAAAATAAATTGCGTGAGCTTATGGATAGCGGCGACCTTGAATATGTGCAGAATGGAAACCGCCGTTTGATTGCCGACGCTGCCATTTGGAAATGGTATGAAAAGGCGAAAATCCCCGCTTCCCTTTCTGCTGAAAGTGAGGGGTAACGTATGGCAGTACAAGCAAGGCAAGCGAAAAATAAGCGCGACAGTAACGGCGTCTTAACAGGACGCCCCGGTACTGTCTATGATGTGAACATAAAATACACCGCCCCGGACGGAGCAAAGAAAACCCTTACGAAACGTGGCTTTGCCACAAGACGCGAAGCAACACAGTATGAAGCCGGGATAAAAACGAAACTCCAAAATTCCGGACAAATCGCGTCAATCTCCGAACAGAGAAAGCAGACTGTCAAAAGCTATCTTGACGATTGGGTAGAAAGCTATGCAAGAGTGAACTTGCGCCCGTCTACCTATGACGGGTACAAAAGGACGATTGCAACCTATATCACTCCCTATATCGGCGGCGTTGCCCTCAATCAGCTTACCCCTGCTATGGTGGATAAGATGTTTCAGCAAATTATTGACAAGGGCTTGAAGCCCTCTACCGCAGCGGGCGCAAAGCGCGTTTTGAGCGTGGCGTTAAGCCATGCCCGGAAATACCGCTACATTGAAACCAACGCGGCAAAGGACACGCTTACAAAGTTTGGTAAAGGCGACAAGACACCCGACCCATACACGCCGGAACAGGTGAAAGCTCTTATGCAGCGCGTCGAGGGTACAATCTGGGAAATGCCCGTTATTCTTGGCGGGCTATACGGTATGCGCCGTTCAGAAATCCTTGGCTTGCGTTGGCGCAACGTGGATTTAGAAAACAGCTCTTTTGATGTTTCCGAGCAGCTACCCTTTAAGGTGCCGCCGAAAACAAAAGTCATTGAAGAAATGGCGCCGCCAAAGTCAAACGGCAGAACGCTGCCAATTACCGACCTTGCACGTCCGTTTTTTCTGAAACAGTTTGCCGCGCAGGAAGCACAGCGCGAACAGGCAGAAAAAGCCGGAACCCCTTATTATGACAATGACCTCGTTGTAGCGAAGCCGGACGGCGCGCCCATCTCCGCGTCGTGGGTATCTTCTCAATTCGGAAAGCTGCTTGAAGATTTGAATATGCCGCATATCCGTTTCCATGATTTACGGCATACGGCAGCTACAAATATGCACCAGTTGACAGGTGACTTTTATACCGTTGGCGAAGTCTTGGGACATACGCTCGCGGGTATCGGCGTGTCGCTTGGGCTGTCTATGAATTTTGAAGCCGTTACCGCCCGTTATGTTGATGTGCGTCTTGAACGAAAAAAGGAAGTCCTTGACGCATACCACGGCGCAGTAGAAAAGGTAAGCCCGGAAGCTGCAAAAGAAGCCGCCACCAAAAAAGAGAAAGGAGCCGTCAGAAAAAAGAGCAGCGATATTTCCCTTTAATTCACGCAATCCCTTATATCTTTTTACAGCTTTTTATAAGCCCTCGTGGAGCACGGGCGTCAAATGGGCGTCAAATCACTTTTTGAAGCCACTAAAACAGAAACGCACAAAGCCGTACAAACGTAGATTTCATGCGGCTTTGCGGCGTTTTGTGAAGCGAAAATTATCGTTGAGGTTGGCAGGTTATTCTACTATTTTTTATACATTATCAAACTTTTCCGATAATCCGGAAGCTGCAGCAGCGAATCTGCATAACCTTTCTCTTGCAGTGGTGCATTTAGATCAGAACTCGGAAACCTATCTGAATTCAATAGAATTGATAAAAATTATTGCAGTTAATCTTGAACCTCAAACTCTGGAACAGGGGGAGTTCCTATGTGACAATTTGAATAAGTTTCTGTATATTTTAAACAGTGCTCCTGAAAATCTCAGGTATGGAAACAGCAGGTGGAATTCTTCCATCGGAGAGGAGTTTGACCCGCAGTTCTGGTGTTATGTGAATAATGAGGGGAATATTCTTTCTTCAGATACCGGGATACAGGATTCAGAGGATATTCAATTACCGGATGATCCCAGCGAGGAAGGATTTTATCTCTATGATGAGGATGAAGGAGCAGTGTTGGATTATATTATTGAAGAAGTAAAACCTGAGTCTCAGATCAGTATCTATACTGCAATCAATGAACTATATGATAAACCGTTTATTTATTCTTCTTCTAATCAGGGAGAAGAATTCTATCCATCAACACATTCTAAGATCAAAACGTATGACAAGCCGATCTATCACTGGGGAGTGACAAAACGTGATTCCCAAGGGACAGAATTAGAATGGGGATGGAAAAAGCTGTGATCCATGAATAATAAAAATCGGTGATGCTGAACCGATTGACAATACGGGACTCCATGTGTAAGATTAATTCGTTACAGACAAAGAAGCTTTTTTGTAAAGAGTGAGGTCATCATGGGTCATATCCCTGTTTACGGAATCGAACATACATTTTTGGATGAAAAAACCGGAAGAAATTCCGGCAACCGGCAGCCCTTCCTGGTTTCAGCACATGCTTAACGAGATGCAGAAATTCGATAACCTGAGGATAGGGTTTCCGAAAATGATTGAATTGTCTGCATGCTCTTCCAATCATCTTTGCAGAGTGTTTAAATCTGTCATGTCCGTGACCCCAACTGAGTATATCAACAGTAAGCGGCTGGAATATTCGGTTTATCTTCTTACGCAGACCTCGAAAGAGATCATAGAGATCAACATGCTGTGCGGTTTTGGATTCGGTAGAGCTGGTTCCGAAAGGAAAATCCGTGACCGGACAGAGGCCCGTGTCAGTACCCTCCACATACGGTGTACAAAGTTCAATATAACCCGGATTAATGCAGATGGTAGCACAGCCTAATTTCACTCCGTCTTTTGTCAGCTCTATGATCTCTTTTTCTGTAAACTCCGGTTTCAGAACGGAATAGTCGATGTAAGAAGCCAGTTCTTTTACCGTCATCTCGCCTGCCTTTTTTGAAATCTTTTTCATAGTATACCTCCTGTATTTTCATTGTTCATCACTGTAATTGTACTATATTGATATGATGAGGCGGCTTTCCTGTTTCTGGAACAACTTAAGAACTTCTTCATATGTGGAAAGCTTTTGGCATAGCTTTCAGGCTTTCAAATGTGCTACAATTTTAATAAGCTTCAGTAGAAGGAGAGAGGACATTGTTGACAGAGAGACAGTTGCAATTAGTAAAATACCTTCAGGAATGTGACGGTTATACGACGGCGGGAAAACTGGCAGAGGTGTTTCATGTCAGCAGCAGATCGATCCGCAACGATCTGGATGCGGTTCAATATTATTTGAAAGGACTGCCGGTGGAAATCGAACGCACACCTAGGCTCGGTGTCCGTCTCATTGTCAAAAAGGGATTTGATATCACAAGCCTTTATTTCAGCAATGAGATTAAAGTCTATTCCAGGGAAGAGAGAGTGGTCATCATCACTGTGCTGCTGATGATCTCAGAGAAAGTGACCATTGAGCAGCTGGCCGAGAAGCTTCAGGTCAGCAAGAACACGGTTGTACAGGATCTGAGGCCGGCAGAAGAGTTTTTGAAAAAGCACGAAGTGCGGCTCATCAAAAAGTCCTACTACGGGATGTCCCTGAAAGGTGACGAAGAACAGATACGGAATACATTGTTTAATCTATACATAAAGACGGTCAGTGAGGGCTCCCTGAACATTCTTCCTATTCTGAAAGAGTATGGGGCAGCGGACCCGGATGAAGGGATGCGCATGATCCGGAGAGTGGAGGCAGCCATGGGCATCCGGTTTGCGGATGAATCCATCGGGGAACTGGAAAGCATGATTCTTGCGTCACTGTGCCGGATTCGGTGGGGGTTTCATGTCCGGGGAGGCAGCTTGGACGACGCGGACGGCATTTACAGAGAAGCGATCCTTTCCGGACTCCCCGGTTTTCAGGTGACAAAAGGGGATCTGGACTATTTTGTCATGCTGTTCCAGAGTACGAAACGGATGGACGGGGAGAGTCTTGAAAATTGGGATGAGGACGGCAGGGTGAGGCAGGCCACAGAGCAGCTGATCCGGAAGTTTTGCAGTGATTTAAAGATCAGCAGTGAGATTGACCCGGAGATTCAAAGACAGATTATGATGCATTTAAAAGTGGCGGTGTTCCGGCTGAAAAATAAAATAAAGATCAAGAATCCTCTGCTGGAGGATATAAAGTATTCCCATTCCTTTATGTATGAGCTGACGGAACGGCTGCTCAAAGGGCAGGAAGAGATGCTGGGCGTGGTATTTCCCGACGCTGAGATCGCCTATACGACCATGTATTTTGAAGTGCTGTTCCAGGAAAACTTCAGCCTGAATCTGTCACCGGAGGTCGTGCTCGTCTGCGGGGGAGGCACGGCGACAGCAGTGCTGTTAAAACAGCGGATTTCAAAATATTTTCCGGAACTCCGGGTCAGAAAAATCTGCAGGGTCAGCGATGTGGAGGAGGAAACTGAAAGAAGCCGGCCGGACTTTATCATCAGCACAGTTCCGCTGAGTCTTAAAAATCAGCAGGTCATTCACGTAAATCCACTCTTAAATTCTCCTGATATTGACCGGGTGAAAAATATTATTTCCGTCCTCGCATACAACAGAAAGAACCAGTATCTGGTCCACAGAATCCACCAGACGATGCAGAGGGGGATCGGGGACCTTTTAAAAGAAGAATACTGCCGGTTTGATGCAGAAACAAATGACTGGAAGGAGGCCATCGCCATGGCCTGTAAGCCGCTGATCAAAAACGGCCTTGTGAAGCCGGAGTATGTGGAAGAGATGATCCACATTGTACAGAACCTGGGGAACTATATGGTATTTATTCCGGAGATTGCTTTCGTCCACGGGAGGAAAGACAATGTCCGGGAAAACTGCATCAGCCTGATGAAGCTAAAACATCCCATTGATTTTGGGAGCAAGGCAAAGGTAGATGTGAAAGTCATCATTGTCCTCGGAAATATCACTGAGAACGAGAATCTGGCAGATTTGGTCCGGATTCTGGCATGGGAGAACAACATGGAAAGAATTAAGCATATCAGTTCTTATGAGGAACTTCTTTCTCTTAGATCTGAAGAGGGAGGCGGCAGCCTATGATTTGTGCCGAAATCTTGGAGGAAGTCAGTGAATATACACAGGCTATCAGAAAAAGCTGTGAGATACTCGAGCGGTATGGCATGGTGACCGGGGAATATTACCGGGGGATCATTGACAATATCGGAGAATACGGTGGATATTTCTATCTGGGGGAAGGGGTGTGCATGCCCCACGCAAAACCGGAGACGGGTGTTTTGTCCACAGGACTGTGCATCATAAAACTAAACACACCGGTGGATTTTGAAGGGAAGAAAGTCCGCATTTTTTTTACGCTGGCGGCCAGGGATGAGGCGGCCCATTTTGTACTGATGAAGCAGATCGCTGGCATCTGTTCGGAAAAGCAGAGCCTGAAAAAGATGCTGGAATGCAGAAGCAGTGAGGAAATGCTTATGATGATGGAGAAAGAACAATGAAAAGGATCATGACAGTCTGCGGCACCGGCCTCGGGTCAAGCTTCCTGGTGGAAATGAATATACAGAAGATTCTGAGAGAGCTTGGGAAAGAGCAGGAGTTTGAGACATGCCATTCCTCAGTATATGAGATGAGTGCCATGGACGCAGACTATTTTATCGTGGCAAACGATTTAAAGGACAGTATTCCTCCTGTGGAACATTTGATCGTACTGGAATCCCTGATTGACGAAGATGAATTGAGAGAGAAACTGACAACGTTCTTGTCTTAAAGATAAAAGAGGGATATATATGTTAAAAATGCTGAGAGACCTGGTACTGGAACCGTCCATCGTGGTCGGAGGCATCGTCTTTTTAGGCTTGGTGCTGCAGAGAAAGAGCCTGGAGACCACGGTAAAGGGGACTCTTAAATCGGTCATAGGGTTTATGGTCATCCGGATCGGGGGAAATATCATCACAGAGAGTGTGGAACCTTTCGGAAGGATGTTTCAGTACGGATTTCACGTATCCGGCGTGATCCTGAGTGTGGAAGGAGCCGCGGGAATTGCAGTGGGCAGGTTTGGGATGGAGATTTCCGTCGTCATGCTGCTTGGGATGGCGGTCAATCTGATTTTGGCCAGGATCACCAGATTCCGCTATGTGTTCGTGACCGGCCATCAGACGTTATTCATGGCAGGCATGATCGTCGTATGCATGAAAGGTGCGGGAATCAGCGGATGGATCTTTTATGCCATCGGGGCCCTGGCTCTTGGGATTCTGATGGTATTTTCTCCTGCCATTCTGCAGAAATATACGAGGCAGATCTGTAAAAATGACTCGGTGGCTTTGGGACATTTCGGCGGGAGTGCTTACTTTCTGTCTGCGTGGCTGGGAGGAATATACGGAGAAAATTCAAAGTCCACAGAAGAGATGCGCATTCCGAAAAAACTGGCGTTTCTGCGGGATTCTTCGGTTACCGTATCCATTACGATGATTGCCATGTATGTGGTGGCGGCTCTGGCCTGCGGCAGTGAATTTGTAGAACAGAATCTGTCAGAAGGAAAAGATTATCTGGTCTATGCCATCGTCCAGGGGCTGACTTTTGCCGTGGGATTTACTGTGGTCATCACCGGTGTGCGCTGGTTTATTAATGAGATCGTGCCCGCGGTGAAGGGGATTGCGGATAACTGGATTCCCAATGCCAAACCGGCAGTGGACAGCCCCGTCGTCTTTCCGTATGCACCCAATGCCCTGATTGTGGGGTTTATCTCGTCATTTTTGGGAGGGCTTCTTTCTCTCGGTATCATGATCGCATGTAATCTCACCGTGATTCTTCCGGGAGTTGTTCCGCATTTTTTCTGCGGAGCCACGGCAGGAGTCTATGGAAATTCTACGGGAGGAAGAAGGGGAGCTATTCTGGGCGGCTTCCTGAACGGAGTGCTGATTTCGTTTCTTCCGGTGATTTTTCTGCCGTACTTGGGGGAACTGGCAAACGCCTCTGTCACATTTCCGGATGCGGATATGGGATTTGCGGGAGTGTTTCTGGGAGACTGGCTGAATCGGATCGGAAGCTACGGGACTCTGACGATCCTGATCGGCATTGTAATCATCATGATCCTGATCCCCGAAATGATGGATGACATGGAAGAAAACCAGGACGAATGGTTTACATTTGACACCGATGAGATCTTAAAAGAATCAAAAATGACGAATAAGAAATAACAGGGAAAAGCGGGGTTCTGCGTTGGGCAGGTTCCCGCTTTTCCGCATTTCAGGAAATTAATTGGTATGGCGGCAGTTTTCTTATGCCGGTAGACTATACATATCAGATAACAGAAAAGGAGGAAAGTATTATGTTAATTTCAGCAATCTTAGTCGCGCTGATCGCCATTGGAAGCCAGTGGTGGTTCAGCCACGCAATCACCCGTACATGGCTGTATCCGATCTGGGCAGGTTTCCTTGTGGCGGTAGCTATGGGAGAACCGGTCCTTGGCATGAAGGCCGCAGCCTATATCCAGCTTACATACCTTGGATGGATCACAGCCGGAGGAACCATGCCGGGCAACCTGATGGTAGCGGGAGTGTTCGGAACGGCGCTGACCATCATTTCCGGGGCATCACCGAATCTGGCACCAACCTTTGCGGTGCCGTTCAGCCTGCTGGGAATTCTGATCAACCAGGCCTACATGACCATCAACAGTTTTTGGGTACATAAGGCAGATCAGTACTTGGAGAAAGGAAATATCCGCGGATTAAGGCTTATGAACTACCTGCCGTCCGGAATCACTGCCACAGTTCTCTACGGAATTCCGGCATTTGCCCTCGTGTATTTCGGAGGAGATTTTGCAACCAACGCCTTAAAGGCAATACCGGAGCCGATGATCGCAGCGTTAAATGTGGTTGGGGCACTGATGCCGGCACTTGGAATCGCAATGCTGTTAAGCTTTCTCGGCAAAAAGAAAATCGTGGCATTCTTTTTTATCGGTTACTTCCTGACCATCTACGCAAAAGTTGATACCATGGCGGTGACTGTATTTGCGGCGGCTGTAGCAGTCCTGATCTATCTCTTTACGGGAAAATCAGAACAGGCCGCAGAGGCGGAACAAATCGAAACAGTCTCCCCGGAGGAGACCGATGTGCAGACCGGCGGCAAAAAACTTTTAAAAAAAGATCTGGTCAAACATTTTCTTCTCGGATATTCCAGCGAGACCTGTTATAACTACGAGCGTCTCCAGGCACTGGGTACGACCAATGCCATGGTGCCGATTGTAAGAAGGCTCTATGAGACAAAAGAACAGCAGGCAAAAGCATTAAAGAAGTATATGGTATTTTTCAACACGGAGCCTTCATGGATTGGAACTGTGATTCATGGAGTCGCCGCATCTATGGAAGAACAGTCTGCTAACGGAGCGGACATTGACGCGGAAGACATCAATGCGGTTCGTACAGGATTAATGGGACCTATGGCGGGAATCGGGGACACAGTTTCCCAGGGTATCGCTTATCCGATCTTAGCCGGAATCGCCTGCAGCCTGGCATTGGCCGGAAATGTAGCCGGACCGATCCTGTTTGAGGTTGCGTACAAAGTTCTGATGATCGGTATGGGATATGCCATGTATATGATGGGATATAAACAGGGAAAAAGTGCCATCGTAAAAATCTTAAGTGCAGGAACTTTAAACAGAATCACCGAAGCATTCAGTATCGTCGGACTGATGGTTGTCGGAAATATGGCGGCTACAAGGGTTAATATCAAGACTCCGATCGCATTTAAAGTCGGGGAAGTAGGAATCAATCTTCAAAATATCTTAAATTCTCTGCTGCCTGGAATGCTGCCTCTGATCGCGACGCTGCTTGTGTGGAAGCTCCTGAGCAAGAAGGTGAAGCCGACCTATATCATCGTTATCATCTTTGTAGTAGGCGTTATCACTTCACTGATCGGCCTGCTGGCCGTGGCATCATAGCAGACGGAGGAATGAGACATGGTTGGAGTTTTATTAATCAGTCACGGACTGCTCTGCCGGGGACTTGCTGACAGTGTCTCCATGGTAGCAGGAAACATAGAACAGTCAGAATGTATTTCCCTGAAGCCGGGCCAGGACCCCGGAGAGTTTAAGGAAAAGGTGAGGCAGGCAGTGGAAGAACTGGACACCGGCATGGGGGTCCTTGTGCTGACGGATCTTTTAGGAGGGACTCCGTTTAACAGCATCGCCATGCTGTGCCAGGAATATCCGGCAGCAGTCATCACCGGAGCCAATATGGCCATGGGGATTGCCGCAGCGCTTCAGAGGGAGGAGGACACGACGCTCTCAGAACTTGCAGAGATCTGTGAACAGGCGGGACATGATGGCATAAAGAGGCTCGACATTCAGGAGAAAGGAACGGCGTGAAGATGAAAGCAGTGAGACTAAATAAAATCGGAGATTTCCGGATGGAAGAAGTGCCCCTTCCGGAGATAAAGGGAGAAGAACTCCTCGTGAAGGTGGAGGCCTGCGGGATCTGCGGCTCCGATCTTCCCAGGGTGTTTGAACTGGGAGCACATGTTCACCCTATCACCATAGGACATGAGTTCGCGGGGACGATCGTAAAAGCAGCAAGGGAAGAGGACCAGGAACTGGTAGGGAAGACGGCGGCCGTCTTCCCGCTCATCCCATGCGGAGAGTGTGAATTTTGTAAAACTGGGCACTATGCTCAGTGTGCGAATTATAACTACCTGGGGTCCAGGTGTGACGGCGGATTTGCGGAGTACTGCGTCATCCCGTCCCGCTGGAATCTGGTATTTTCAGAAAACCCCGAAGTTACAAAGGAAGAACTGAGTCTGGTGGAACCGGCCACAGTGGCACAGCATGCGGTGAGAAGATCAGGGATCAAAGCCGGACAGACCATTGCTGTCTTCGGGGCAGGTCCCATCGGTATCATGGCGGCCCGATGGGCAGAACTTTTCGGTGCCGGGAAAGTGGTCTTGTTTGATATAAATGAAGAAAAAATTGAATTTGCCAGAGAGCGGGGACTGACCATCTTAAATTCTATGGAAGAAGATCCGGGAGACGGACTCGCAAGAGTGCTGGGAACGGATCATGTGGATGCAGTCATCGAGGGAACCGGGACTTCTGCAGCCCTTAACCAGTCAGTGGAGATCGTAAGAACTTTCGGACGGATTGCCATGCTCGGAAATCCCCACAGGGATACTTCTTTAAAGCTTAAGAATCACAGCAGCATCCTGAGAAAAGAAGTCGATATCGCAGGCGTGTGGAATTCCTATTACGCACAGATGCCTCTCAATGAATGGCAGTATACGGCAGAGATGATCGACGCGGGCAGACTCAAGGTGAATGACCTGATCACCCATACGTCCGATCTGGAACATTTGAGTGAGCTGTTTGAGCAGATTTATCATAAAGAAATCACGATCTGCAAGGCAATTTACAGCTCTAAGGCCTGAGAGAAAGGGGACAATTTTATGAAAGAGAAGTTTTCTGTCTCCCTGATGTGTATGGATTTTCTGAATGTCGGGGAACAGCTTAACATATTAAATGACTGGGTGGGAATGTACCACGTGGACATCATGGACGGTCATTACTGCAAAAATATCACCCTGTCACCGGATCTGGTGAAGAGTTTTAAGAAGGTCTCCAAAGTTCCGCTGGACGTACATCTGATGACGACCAATCCGGAGGACTGGATTGACCCGGTGGCAGAGGCAGGTGCGGATATCATATCTCTGCACGCTGAGACGATCAACGGGCAGGCATTCCGGCTGTACAACAGGATTGAGGAACTGGGATTAAAAGCAGGGCTTGTTTTAAACCCGGCAACTCCTCTTTCTGAGGCGGCTCATTACCTGAACCGGATTGACCTGCTGACCATCATGACCGTGGATGTTGGCTTCGCCGGGCAGCCGTTTATCGAAGAAATGCTCGTCAAGATCCGGGAGGCAAAGCGGATAAGGGAAGAAAAGGGATACCACTATCAGATACAGATCGACGGGTCCTGCAAGTCTTCTACGTTTAAAAAACTCACCGAGGCAGGTGCGGACATTTTGATTCTCGGAAGCTCCGGGCTGTTCGGACTGGACAAAGACCTGAAAACAGCCTGTGTGAAAATGACGGAAAGTTATAAAGCAGCTCTGGAGTGACAGGGAGGATAAAGTGGAATATAAAGATTTTAAAGAATTGATTCTGGGAGAACTTGACCAGTCACTGGCAGCGGTAGACGGACAGGAGGTCCGGACACTGACGGAGATGATACTTCATGCGGAAAAGATATTTGTCACAGGTGTCGGAAGAGTCTTCATGATGATGGAAGCTTTTGCCAAGAGGCTGAATCATCTGGGTATCGATGCATTTTGTGTGGGAGATGTGAATGAGCCCGCGATCACCGAGAAAGACGTGTTAATCGCCGGTTCCGGCTCAGGAGAGAGTCTGATTCCTCTGGGACTTGTGAAAAAGGCAAAACAGTTCGGCGTGTCGGTGATCCATATCGGTTCCAATGCGGAAAGCTCCATGGCTCCCTATGAGGATCTGTTCGTGAGGATTCCGTGCAGGACAAAGCTTGGCCTGCCGGACGAGATCGAGTCCGCACAGATCATGAGCAGCCTGTTTGAGCAGAGTCTTCTTTTGCTCTTGGATGCGGCGGCGCTGATGATTATGCAGGAAGAGCAAATTGACGACGTGGATTCTCTGTGGGAGAAGCACGCAAATCTGGAATAGGAGGATACAAAGATGGAACAATTATTGCTTGCAAGGGTAGATGACCGGCTGATTCACGGACAGGTGATGACCGCGTGGATGAAGCTTCTGCCTGCAAAAGAAATATTAATCGCAGATGATAAGGTGGCAAAGGACCCGTTTATGACACAGGTGCTCACCATGGCGGCTCCGGCAGGGGTAAAGGTGAAAGTCTATTCTGTAGAGGAGGCGGCAAAAGCGCTGAAAGACGGTCTGAAAGTCCCGTCCATCATACTGGCAAAGACACCGCTGACCTATGAAAAGATCGTGGACCTGGGGGCTCATATTCCTGAGATCAACATCGGAGGCATGGGAATCAGCGGCGAACGAAAGACTTTGTATAAAAATATTGCAGCTGATCCGCAGGAACGGGATGCCATCAGAAAGTTTCTGGATCAGGGAATCCAGGTGAAGATTCAGGTGATTCCTGCCGACAAGGTTGTGGATGTTGCCGGTCTCTTATAGAATGGGGGATACAGGGATGAAAGCTATGAGACTTCATGAAATAGGGAAATTTACACTGGACGAAGTGGAAGTTCCAAAGCCGCAGGGACACGAGATCCTTGTGAAGGTGGAAGCCTGCGGGATATGCGGCTCCGACATTCCCAGAGTCTATGAGCTGGGAACAAAGGTTTATCCGGTTACCCTCGGACATGAATACGTGGGCACGGTTGTGAGTGCCGGAAGTGAGGAGGATCAGGAACTTATTGGGAAAACCGGAGCAGTCTATCCGGTGGTTCCGTGCATGGAATGCCCCAGCTGCCGGATCGGCCAGTATGCCCAGTGTGAGAGCTACAAGAATTTGGGTTCCAGAACGGACGGCGGCTTTGCCGAGTACTGTCTGCTACCTTCGAGGAAACACCTTATATTCCCTGAAAATACAAAGGTATCTGCCGAACAGCTGGCTCTTGTGGAGCCTGCCTGTGTGGCCCTCCATGCGATTCGCAAGGGGGAGATCAAAGGCGGAGATACGGCAGTGATCTTCGGTGCAGGGCCCATCGGCATCCTGACGGCCCGCTGGTGCGGAATGTTCGGCATTCGGGCCGTATTGGTGGAGATCAGTGAGGAAAAAACAGAGTTTGCCAGGGAAAAAGGACTGGAAGTCATAAGTCCTGCGGACGGAGAGATACCGGAACAGATCCGGGCAATGACCGGAGGACACATGGCGGACGCGGTTATCGAAGGGACCGGAAGTTCTCCGGCGTGGAATCAGGCAGTGGAATGTTTAAAAACTTTTGGAATGCTGGTGCTTCTTGGAAATCCTCATCAGGACACAGTGCTCAAACTTGACAGCCACAGCCAGATACTGAGGAAAGAATTACGGCTTACCGGGGTGTGGAATAATTACTATAATGACCTTCCGTTCAACGAATGGCAGTATACCGCGGACAGGATCGCCGATAAAAGTCTGAAAGTAGACGACCTGATCACCCACAGCGCCGATCTTGAACACCTGAAGGAATTGTTTGACCAGATATATAACAGAGAAATAACCATATGCAAGGCCGTCTGCCGGCCTTAAAAATAAAAGTCTGTATCACTCCTATAGTCGGAGGAGGATACAGACTTTTTCATTTCAGTAGGAAAGTTCTGCGACCTTCCCCATGAAATAAAAACGCTCTGCAGGTTGTGCACAGATGCGTAAGGAAATCATTTGACTACGTCAAATCGCATCTGGCACGCAAAGTTTAAAAGCCCCTCAAAGATTGAGATTATTCATAAAATCAGAAAAACGAAACATACTGATGAAAAGTAAAAAACAAACAATGGAGATAAACACATGAATTTGTATGACATTATGGGGCCGGTTATGGTAGGCCCGTCCAGTTCCCACACGGCAGGAGCTGTCAGGATTGGCCTGATTTCCAGGAAGCTTTTAGGAGAGAAAGTTCAAAAGGCCGAGATTTTATTTCACGGTTCTTTTTTTGCCACCGGTATCGGACACGGCACAGACCGGGCAGTCATCGCGGGACTTTTGGGAATGGCACAGGATGACCTGAGGATTCCGAAAAGCCTTGAGCTGGCCCGGAAACAGGGAATGGAATGGACGTTTGGAAGAGCGCACTTGAAAGATGTTCATCCAAACAGTGTAAAGCTGTGCCTCACAGGAGAAAGCGGAAGAAAACTTGAAATCGTGGCGAGCTCTCCCGGAGGCGGAAGAGTGGAGATCTGTCAGATGGATGGTCTTTACACGTCTTTTTCCGGTGATATGCCTGTACTGATCGTTCACAACCAGGACAGCCCCGGACATGTGTCTGCGGCTGCATCTCTGCTTGCAGACGCAGGAATAAATATAGCGTCCATGCGGCTCTCCAGGGATCGGAGAAACGGCAGTGCGGTCATGGTGCTGGAATGTGATCAAGAGATACCGGAAAAAACGGTGAGACAGATCGAAAAGATGAAAGGAATCCAAAAAGCCGCCAGTCTGGCGGGCATGGATTGAGGTGAAGGAACATGGGCTTTATATCGATGGCGGATATGGAAAAGGCGGCAGCAGCTGCGGGGATTCCTCTCTGGAAAGCGATCATGGAGGAAGACATGAAAGAGCGCAGTGTATCAATGCAGGAGACAATGGATAAGATGAGGGAGCGTTATCATGCCATGAAACAGGCAGATGAGGACTATGAGCAGAATTTAAAATCTTTCAGCGGCCTGTCCGGCGGTGACGGTGCAAACATGCATCGGTTTGTCCGGGAAGGAGAAGCCGTCTCCGGCGGCTTTATGGGGATGGTCGTCACAAGAGCATTGAAAATGGGAGAATCCAACGCCTGCATGAAACGGATTGTGGCTGCGCCCACGGCAGGAGCCTGCGGCGTGGTGCCGGCAGTCTTTCTGACGTATGAACAGTTTTATCGGATACCGGAAAGAACGATGATCGAGGGGCTTTTCATGGCCGCTGGAGCCGGTCAGGTCATTGCCCGCAGAGCCAGTATTTCCGGTGCACAGGGCGGCTGCCAGGCGGAGGTTGGGACCGCGTCTGCTATGTGCGCGGCGGCGCTGACCTCCATTCGGGGAGGAAGTAATGAACAGATCCTTTCGGCAGGAGCATTTGCCATGAAAAGCCTGCTCGGACTGGTCTGCGATCCTCTGGGAGGACTGGTGGAAATTCCGTGCATCAGAAGAAATGTGGCGGGAGCCGTCAGCGCAGTGGCCTGTTCGGACATGGCGATGGCTGGAATTCTTACGAGAGTGCCATTTGACGAGGTGATCGATGCCATGGGAGAAATCGGAGAAATGATGCCGGGAGGACTCAAAGAGACAAGCCAGGCAGGGCTTGCCGTCACAGAGACCGGAAAAAGGGTCGCTCTCGATCTGGCCCAGAGGAATCAGACTCCCCAATGTTAAAAAAATACCCGGCCTGTAAATGTTAAGGCCGGGTATAAGTATCTTTATTTTAATTTAGTAACGGTTCTGGCTGTTGCACATCTTGATCTTTTCTTCCACAACAGCTGCCATTGCTTCTTTTGCTTCCTTTGTGTAAATCCTTGGATCGTTGGCATCCGGATTTTCAACCAGGGTCTTTCTCAGTTCCTGAGAGTAAGGAATTTTTAATTCCGTAGCAATGTTGACCTTACAGATTCCAAGCTCGATCGCACGTCTTACAGCGTCGCCCGGGACACCGGATGCACCGTGGAGCACAAGCGGTATAGATACTTCCTCACGAATCTCTGCCAGACGGTCGAAGTCAAGCTTTGGCTCCTCTTTATATAAACCGTGGGCGGTACCGATGGCTACAGCCAGGGAATCAATGCCCGTGCGGGCTACATAGTCGGCAGCCTGTGCAGGATTTGTGTACATGGAGTCCTTTTCGTCTACCACAAGGTCATCCTCGCGTCCGCCTAAACGTCCGAGTTCTCCCTCTACGGTAACATCATGGAGATGAGCATAAGCCACGACTTTCTTTACTTTTTCTATATTCTCTTCATATGGAAGGCTGGAAGCGTCGATCATAACAGATTTTGTGCCAAGGTCGATGGATTCTTTGATACCGTCAAATTCTTCATGGTGGTCCAGGTGAAGTGCCACCGGAACATTATATTTTTTAGCAGTTGTCTCGACGATCGCCTGAAGATAATCACGGTTTGCATAAGAAAATGTACCCGGAGTGCCTGCCAGAATGATCGGAGAGCCAAGCTTTGCAGAAGTCTCTGCCACTACCTGAATCGTCTCTAAGTTGTGAATGTTAAATGCCGGCACGGCATATCGTTTTTCCTGTGCATCTAATAACATATGTCTGGTTGATACCATCTTACTCATATTCATCCTCCTAAAGCTTTCCTGCTTTTTGTCTTAGTTTAACCATTTACATTATAAAAAAACCGGGGGTGAAAATCTTTTCAGGTTATGAAAACGGATGAAAATCATGTATAATAAAAAAGATCTTTCACACAGACAGGAGGGACGAGTGATGATTATTGAAATAAACAGCAAGATTGCAGAAAATCTGTCCAAGACCGAATTGGGAGTTGTCAACTATATCAATGACAATGAGGACAAACTTTCAGACCTGTCCATAGTAGATATTGCTTTTGAAACATTTTCCTCCCCGGCAACCGTGTCCAGAGCCATCCGCAAATGCGGGATCAATGGGTTTAACGAGCTGCGGTATAAATTAACGGCAAAGACGGAAGATACAGAAGTGAAAGACTTGAATGAAATCATGAACAAGTCTCTGATCGAGGCGACTTCCGTGATTGAGCATATGTCCATTCCCAATGTGCTGGATATTCTGCATGCCATGAAGGATGCCAAAAGGGTTCTGATCTTTTCCAGAGGGCCTACACACTTGGTGGCGCAGGAGCTGAGCATGAAGCTTCAGGTGCTGGATTTTTTTGTGGTGGATGTGGAAGACCCGCAGATCATGAGGATCATGTCAAAGAACTTACAGGAAGATGAGGTTGTGATCATCCTGTCGTTAAACGGGGAGACCAAGGAGCTGATCGACTCAGCCAGGAACGCAAAACTCAGAGGCTGCAAGGTGATCACGCTCTGCTGCAGCAGTACCAGTGAGCTATTTGAGTATTCAGATTATACATGGCTCGGATACAAACACTCTCACATTGCAATAAGAAACTATGAGGTAACGTCCAGGCTTCCGCTGTACATTATGTGCCGAATCCTCGTAGACTTTTTAGTCGAGAATATAGACCATAAAAAATAAGGCCCAAAGAGGCCTTATTTTTTGTCCATTCTTGTATTCTATTCATGATATCCAGGGGAAGACGACTTCTTCGGATAAGGTGTGACAGCATCTGTACGGTCCATCAGATAATCCAGGCTGGTATTATAAAAATCTGCTAAAAGCAGCAGATTTTCAACTGTAGGGATTGATTCCCCTGTCTCATATTTTGAAATAGTACTTTGGCTGATTCCGGTCTCCATTTGTACTCTTAATTGGGTGATATCCCTGGAAACCCGGATGAACTTTATATTCTTCATTTCTGTTACCTCCATACTATGATTCTCTCAAAAAAAAGATATATAATTTATGATAGGATGATATAAATTATTCCAATATTGAATATTAAGGCTAAGGGTACAGAATCACTTGGTTTTCTTACATTGTAATATTTCTCAGAGGAGGTAGAAAAACTTGACATTTATTCTTATTAAGAATAATATATTCTTGTATCGAATAAACAGATATGGATTGAAACAAAACAATGTAAACAACAGGAGGTACGTAGTATGAAAAAGAAGCTTACGGGGAAACGTCTTCGTAAATCGGCAGTGAGCCTGGCATTATCAATGGCAATGGTGTGCTCGACAGGGGCACCGGCTTTTGCTGCAGGACCAGTCTCAAATAAGGCAGTAAATGAGGCAGTGAAAAGAGCGACGGAAGGACTGAGCTTCTCCGTTGGGGGAGCAGCCTATGAGAATGGGGCTTCCATTCCTTGGGGAGCAACTGTCAAAGTGGAGGGAACTACAGATGAAAGTACATACAGCTGGAAACAGGATGGAGAAGCCATTGAGGGTGAGGAGTCTTCTATAGATATCTCTGGGAAAGAAACGGTAGGACACACTTATACAGTGACGGAGACGTCAGAAGACGGAGAGACCACGTCAGAGGCATCCTTTACTGTAGGAAAAAAAGAGGTCAAAAAATTATCGTTTTCCGATGAAAAACAGACATATGATGGAAAAAGCCATGAGCTCTCCATCAAAAAGATTGACGGTCTTGATTTTTCTGAGGAAGAGTTTGGAACTGTAATACCGGAATACAGTGAGGATACAGTAAATGCCGGAACTGTGACGGTGACGGCGGGTGTGAACAATAAGTATTATGAAGGAACAGCTGCGGGAAGCTATGAGATAGAGAGAGCAAGTTTAACAGGGAAAAGCCCGGAAGTAAGTGTCTCAGGTGATTTCACTTATACAGGGGAACCTGTGGTGCCCGGCAAGTCTTCGGTAACCGTAAAAGTAAACGGACAGATTCTGAGGGATAAAGATTATACAGTGGAGTGGTCCGACAATACAAAAACAACAGATACACCAAAGGCCGTGATCACAGGTGCAGAAGGCGGAAATTATGCTGACAGCAGTGAACAGGTTGAGGTTTCCGGCTTTAAGATTTCAGCAAAAGCGGATGAGAGTCTGACAGCCGATCAGACAGCAGATCTTACCTATACCGGATCAGCTCTGACTCCAGTACTGAACGTCATGTCCGGCGATAAGGAGCTGTCAGGTGACACAGATTACACTGTTACTTACCACAAAGGAGAAACAGCAGAGGGAGATACAGTAGAGCCGGAAGAGTTGATCAACGCCGGAACCTACACAGCCCAGATCACCGGAACCGGCGATTATGAAGGATCAAAGGGAAGCGTGACATTTACCATTGCTCCGAAAAAAGTAGGAGAAATGACCGTAAAGCTGGAGGATGAAAGTCAGGATATCACTTATGACGGAACGGAAAAGAAGCCTGGCATTAAGGTTACATATGAAGACGGAGAAGAAAAGACATTAGAAGCTGCAGATTTTTCAGTAGAATATAAAAATAATGTCAATGCTGCGCAAGCAGATGCTGAAGCGGCTCCTACTGCAGCCGTCACCGTCGGGGGTGGAAATTATGAATATACTGGCAGTGATCCTCTGGAGGTAAAATATACAATTGAAGCATGTGATATCAGCAGCTATAAAGTGGCATTCGCAGAAGGTGCAGAGACATCATTTGTATATAATGGAAAAGCTCAGGCTCCGGCCGCAAAAGATATCATCGTGAAAGAGGGGGATGACAGCACACCATTAACTTCAGATGATTTCACAGTAAAACCGGAGGAGTTAAAAGGAACCAAAGCGGAAAACGGCATCAAGGCTGTGGTAGAAGGAGCGGGAAACTATAAAGGAACCGTGGCAGGTGAGACAGCGGAGGCTCTTACCTACAACATTACTCAAAAATCGATCTCAGATGTTTCCATTGAAGGCATCCAGGATAAATACCGCCAAAAGGACGACGGTTCAGCAATTGACGAACCAGAGGTCGTGGTAAAAGACGGTGATACAGAATTAGTTCTAGATACTGACTACACTCTGGAATATCAGACGGAAGACGGAACAAAATTAGAAAATGGTGCGGCTGACCTAAAGAATGCAGGACAATATAAACTCGTGATCACTGCAAAGGAAGGCGGCAACTATAAAGATTCAGCGGTGAAATCATTTGAGATCACAGCGGCTGTGGATATCTCAGATGAAGCTGTAAAAGGTGAAGTCACCACTTCCTATATTTATGACGGAACAGCCAAGAAACCGGCTGCAGAAGATATCCAGCTGACAGACGGAAAAGGCAGTGTGATCCCGAAGGATGCCTACCGTATCAGATCTTATAAAAATACAACAAAGGCGGGAGACAATGCAAGTGTCACCGTAGAAATACTGGATTCCTGCGCGGACTATAAAGGTACAAAAGAGATTAAGTTTACCATCACTCCGCAGGATATTTCTGAAAACTACAGTGACAAAGTAACAGGATTGGATGCCGTAACCTATAACGGAAGCGGGCAGACACCAACAGTAGAGGTAACGGGACTGACGGAGGAGGATTATACCGTCGTATTAAATTCCGGAATTGAGATGCTGAATGCACAGACATATGATGTCGAGATCAATGGAATCGGCAACTATACAGGAACCATTAAGAAGACATTTACAGTAAATCCTGCCAATGCCGCTGGAAAGCTGACGGTTCCGTATATGCTGGAGGATCAGGTGTACACAGGTTCAGAGATCAAACCGGCTGTAAACTTAAGCGCTATAAACGAGGAAGATGAATCTACATATCCATCAGTAAACCGTTATGCCGACAATGTAAATACGGGAATGGCAGTTGTATACACAGATGCAGTAGGAAATTATACAGGTACATTTGTGACTGTATTTAAAATCACTGCAAAGGATCTGAGGGATGCAAAGATCACAGCTGCGGATCAGACCTACACAGGAGGTGAATTAAAACCTGCTGTGACAGTTACAGACGGGTCAAGAGTTCTAAAGGCAGGCACAGATTATGATACAGCTTATACAGGAAATATCAATGCGGGAACTGCCAAAGTGACAGTGACCGGCAAAGGTAATTACAAAGGAACAGCAGAAAAGACCTTTAAGATCTCAGCGAAATCCATCGCAGGTGCAAAAGTGACCGCGGCAGATAAGACCTATACCGGAAAGAATCTGACGACTTCTGTCACAGTAAATGACGGCAGCAGGACTTTAAAATCCGGAACAGACTACACGCTTTCATACAAAAACAACAAAAACCCGGGAACGGCAACAGTGACCGTGACTGGAAAAGGAAATTATGCTGGAAGTGTATCAAAGACATTCAAAATCACAGTAAAGGTTTCCAAAGCTTCCCTGACAAGCGCAAAGAAAACATCCAAGAAGGGCCAGCTGAAAATTAAATGGAAGAAGGTTTCCGGTGCGACAGGATATCAGGTATATGCTGCACAGAATAAAGGCTTTACCAAAAAGGTGAAGAAGGCTACCATCAAATCAGGAAAAACAGCAAGCACCACATTAAAGGGACTCACAAAGAAGAAGACTTATTATGTACGCATCCGTGCAACAAAGAAAATTGCAGGAAAGACATACTACGGTGCATGGAGTACGGTAAAGAAGACAAAAACAAAATAATAAATCCATGAGGATATGAAATCCCGGAGGCTTTACAGGCTTCCGGGATTTTTCTAATTTTATGGTATTTTGTCCGCTCTTCTTTCGTTTTCAGGATATGAAAAGATTTTCATGGAATACTTGTCTATAATAAAGACTGTAAAAAGAGATTGTATTCTATGGAGGAGCAGTATGATTTATACGTTAACTACAAATCCTGCCATCGATATGAACATTTCCACAAAAGGAATGGAACGTGCAAAAGTAAACCGCACATTCGATACGGTTTACACTCCCAATGGAAAAGGTGTCAACGTCACGCTGACATTAAAGCATTATGGGGTTGATTCCACGGTTACTGGATTTTTTGGAGGATTTTCGGGAAAATATATTGTAGAGGAACTGGAAAAAAGACAGGTGGCGGTCAAGCCGGTCTGGGTCGGTGACACAACAAGGATCAATATATTTTTAAATGATGGAGAGGGCGAATTCAAATTTGTCAACAGCGGATCGTTTGTCGGAAGAGACCAGCAGGAAGAAATGCTGAATCTTTTTGAGACAGCCGAAGATCTGAGCTGCCTTGTGATCAGCGGCAGTCTTCCGCCTGGAATCGAACCGAGTTATTATGAAAGTATTATGTCAATCTGTAAAAAGAGGGGCATTGATGTGGTGCTGGATATCAGCTCCCCGAAACTCAAAGACTTATTAAAATACCAGCCCTTGCTGATCAAACCAAACGATGAAGAGATTGAAGAGATCTTCGGGATCAAGATCAAGGACGAAGAAGACATTCTGCATGTCCTTACCTTTCTGAAAGAACAGGGGGCCAGGAATGTACTGCTGACGCTCGGAAGCAAAGGAGCGTATTTCAGTAACGGAGAAGATGTGTATTATTCATCTTCCCAGCCGGTTAAGTTATTAAGCTCGGCGTGTGCGGGAGATGCCGCATTGGCAAGCTTTTTAAGCCTTTGGCTCGATCATCCGGAAAATGTTGAGGATGCATTGAAGCGTTCGGCTGCCACAGGGGCAAATGTGGCGGAGAGCAACGCACTCGGTGATTTTGCCAAAGTAGATACTTACTTTCACAATATCAAAATAAGAAAGGTGGAGAAATGATATGAAAAAACTATTAGGTGTTACAGGTTGCCCAACCGGGATCGCCCATACTTACATGGCGGAGGAAGCTTTGAAGGAAGCTGCCGAAAAGCTGGGCGCTGAAATGAAAGTTGAGACCAACGGAGCTGTTGGTGTCGAGAATGAATTGACTGCTGAGGATATTGCTGAATGTGACGGAATTATTGTAGCTTGTGATAAAAATGTAGACATGGACCGTTTTAACGGAAAACCAGTCATAGAAGTGCCGGTCTCAGACGGGATCAGCAAAGCGGAAGAATTAGTGCAGAAGATGCTTGATGGAAACGTTTCAGTAAGAGGCGGGGAAGTGAAGGCAGCCGGAAGCGAAAAGAAAGCAGAAGAAGGAAAAGATTCTATTGGACATCAGATCTATAAGCATCTGATGAACGGTGTCTCCCATATGCTTCCGTTCGTTGTAGCCGGTGGTGTATTGACAGCCATCTCTTTCTTATGGGGTATTTATTCAGCAGACCCTACAAATGCTCAGTATAATGAAATAGCAGCCACTATCAAGACCGTCGGCGGTACATCTATGGGAATGATGGTTCCTGTGCTGGCAGCATTCATCGCCCAGTCAATCGGTGACCGTCCGGGTATGATCGCAGGTTTTGTAGGCGGTATGATCGCCAACACCACAGGGTCTGGATTTATCGGAGCCATCATCGCAGGTTTCTTTGCAGGATACTTATGTAAGTTTGTTGTAAACGCTTTAAAAGGACTCCCAAGACAGCTGGAAGGTTTAAAGTCTATCTTCTTTATACCGATTATCACAGTGGCCATCGTAGGTATTTTGATGCAGATTACCGCAGGGCCGGTTTCCGGGATCAACAAGGGAATGATGGATTTCTTAGCAGGATTACAGAACTCCAGCCCGATCATCTTAGGACTTGCTGTAGGCTGTATGTCTGCATTTGACATGGGAGGCCCAATCAACAAAGCGGCTTATGTCACAGGAACAACACTTTTAGCACAGGGAAACTTCTACTTTATGGCAGGTGTGTCCGCTGCATGTATTACACCGCCGTTGATCATCGCGCTTGCAGCGACATTTGCACCAAAGAAATTTACAAAATCTGACCGTGCAGCAGGACTTGTAAACTATGTATTAGGATTTACACACATAACAGAGGGAGCGATTCCGTTTGCAGCCAAGGATCCGGTAAGGGTACTTCCGATCTTAATGGCAGGATCTTCTATCTCAGCGATTCTTTCCTACGTGATGAAGGTCCAGGTTCCGGCACCTCACGGCGGATTCTTGATCCTTCCATTAGTACATCCGGCTGTCACATGGGTATTATGTATCCTGGCAGGTTCTGTAGTAGGCGCAGTACTTTATGTTCTCACTGCAAAGGATGTAGAACAGAAATAAACGTTTACCCTACTGGGTATTAGAAAGGTTGGTAACTTTTATGGAAATTATGGAATTATTTGATGAGTCAACAATGAATCTAAACTTACAGGGAGAGACAAAAGACCAGATCATTGAAGAAATGGTAACACTTTTAGATGAAGGCGGAGTGCTCGCTGATAAGGACGACTATAAAAAAGCGATCTATGCCAGAGAAGAACAGTCCTCCACAGGACTTGGATTTGACATTGCGATCCCGCATGCCAAGACCGCAGCAGTAAAAACTGCACGGGTGGCCTTCGGAAAGTCTGACAAAGGATTTGATTTCGGAGCCGAGGACGGGACAAAAGCACACCTGATTTTCATGATAGCGGCAACCGATACAGACAGCAACCTGCATCTACAGGCGCTGGCGACACTCTCAAGAAATTTGATTAAAGCAGACTTCAGAGCGAAGCTTCTGGCAGCCAATACTGCAGGAGAGGTTATGGATGTGTTGAAGACTTTATAATAGCAGATATCAGAAAAAGCGGCGGAATTTATTTCTGCCGCTTTTCTAGAACGTTTACAGGTTCAAAAATTTTATTGATTTACACTTAATTGATAAGACCTGGTTTGATACGTATTGTCTTTTCCTTTAGGATCTTTTACTGTTGTTATTTTTATATTTTTTTTGATTGTTGCTCTAGCTGCCTTATGCGAGTCTTTTAGCAGATGAAAATAATCAGCAATCCCTTGGGCATCCTTCTCAGCCATTTCTTGAATTTTTTCATCGGAAGAAAAATATGATTGAAATTCATCTATATTATCCATATATCCGTGTTCAATAATAATAGCGATCATATCCTCATTAATTCCACCTTTTACGATCGCATAATAGTCACATAATCTGCCATTTCTATAGGTATTCCTGGTCTCAGACAATCTACGCAGCAGCCCTCTGTTTTTCAGCCCAAGTTCACTGATGCGGTTTAATATATTTGCACCTAATTGCTCTTCCTCTTGTGCCAGATTTTCTTTTTCATTTCCGCTGGCAACCAAAACGTAAGCGCCGTCTTTTGCATTAACAATGCTGCCTTTGGCATTATGATGAATACTTATCAATGCGTCCGCCTGATCTTTTTTTGCTTTTTCCACTCGTTTCTTTAAAGATATATTTTTGTCTGTCTTGCGAGTCATAGAAACAGTAACTCCCTGATATTTTTCTAACTCTGTTTTCAAGTACAAAGATAATTTTAAATTTAAGGTTTTTTCATAGGTTACTGTCCCATCTGCTGTAATCTGGGCACCTGTATCAACACCGCCATGTCCGGGATCGATTTCTATTCTCACTTTCTCAACCTTATCCTTATTTGAAACTGTCACTTCGGTTGCCTTAGCAGCTGTCCTTTTATCCGTTTTATTCGGCACATTTATTTTCTTTGCATAGATTAAAAAGATAAGCACACCACAAACAACAAAAACAAAGAATGTTAGTTTTTTCATGGGCAGCCTCTATGATTCGTCAGACAGAAATTCATTGTATGTTCGGATTTCCTTCGTTGAACCGCTGAAAGATGCTCCGCGGTAAAAACAGTCAGCCATATAATCTGCCTGGCCCTTTGGATTATCACTCTTATCATCTGCTTTATATTTAAATTTAAGAATGTAATCATAGGTTCCATTAGAAGCAATGATCATATATTGACCTATGGTTTTATCACTATTTAAGTGACCGCCATAAATTTTTCTGCAAAAGGCTCCTGACTTTTTAACCCCCTCTGTTGGAAACTTAAAATAAAAGTGGGAGAATTCATCTTTATAATCTTCCGCCAGATTTTTTACTTCCTGCTGCGCGGATCCAGCGGTTGCCTTTTGAGAAAATACAGTATATTCAGTCACCCCGTCGTCTGCCGAAAAAACATATTTCCCATCTTTATTAATATCTACACGGTTGAAGAAGTTCTTAGGATACACAAAGCTATATCCCCCGCTGGTATTGCAAGTTACCTTTTTATATAATTGGGTATTTAGGCATTTGCTGTAGTCATTGGTACTGTTGACATCCACTGCAATTTTACTATTGGTGTTATCGTTGTTTTTTCTTTCTGTAGCTGACTCGGATGTAGTCTTTTTTGCTGCCGTAGTTTTTTCTTCCTCTGCAGCTGTGTTTTCAGTTGTGACGTTATCAACTGTGGGAGCGCTTGGCGTCTGTTCTTTATTTGCAGACACATAGCAAACAATATTTAAAATAATGGATAAAGCGACTGCAATGCTTAAACCAAGAATGATTTTCTTTTCTTTTTGTCTCATATTTATCTCCATTTCTTTCTCAAATGTATCACTGTTTTATCAAAAGCATTATGATTACATGGCTATTTTCCAGGCTCCATCCACATACACCATATAAAAATCTTCATCAATGGAGAGCGTATCTTTTGTAGCTTGTCCCCAGAGTTCGTTTGTATAAGTATATTCACAACTTGCATTAAATGAAATATAAGGCTCCTTGAAGTTCTTTGCCGGACTTTCCATAATTTCACCTGTTTTAGGCTGAGTCTGAATGTCTGCTTTGGAGTTCTTGGTACCTCCATAAACAGTATAGGAAGAGATAAAGCTTTCCGCATCTTCTTTTGAATAGAAATAATCTTGGATCTCATCAGCAGAAACATCTTTTTTTCCCAGATAGTTGGTCCACTCTTTTAAAAAATTTATCATTGTGTTTTTTGCTGCCTGAACTTGCTTATTGCTATACTTAAGTGAAAGTTCTTTTAAAGAACCCGTGTTTAACTCATAAGTATCTTGTGATAAAAAATCATCCTTATCCTCAAAGGTTACAGTGTGATTGCCTTCTAATACTTCAATATCATAATATTTTTCATCTTCCTCTTCTTTCAGATAAATATCTTTGATCCTAGTTCCGTCTATAGAAACTGGACACTGTTGAATATATGGAATTTCTACTTGGACAGTATCAACCTTTAAGTCAGCTAATTCCCACTGGTCAAAGAAAAAATATCTTTTTTTATTTAACTTTTGAACATTGCAGTAGTAATCAGACCCAAAATAAACCTGTTTTTCTGCTGAGTCTTTATCATTACTGCTATTGATCTCACCTAACTCACCTGTTACATTTGCCATGACTTTTTCATAAGAGGCTTTCGTAATAAATTCTGTTTCGGTGATATTTGTCATGTCATAGATTTTATCCCACTGTTGATTGTTGTAATACTTACGATATTGCTCCGCTGTTTTTTCGGCGGTATTAAATTTACTTCCTTCTATGTAAAAAAAACCAACACTGATACATAAAATGAAAATAAGAATTCCAATAATGGTTTTACCTTTCTTTGAGAATTCTTCCCCTTTCTTTTTTGTCTTTGCCGGTTTTCTTTTTGTTTCTTTTTTTATATGCAAAGAGGAACCACACTCTTCACAAAAATTTCCGTCGGGTACATCTTTTCCACAATTTGGACAAATCATAATTTTATCTTCTCCTCTATAATCCCATAAACATATTTCTTCCATAGCTGCTTACTATATTGGTAAGAGATGTTTTAAGAACAATATATAAAACAAGACTCACAACAATAAATACCACCGCAAGAATATACATAGTTTTTTCTTTATCTGCGCCTTTCACTTCATCAACCGCTTTTCCCATCAAAAAAGTAGAAGCAAGCTTCCCGCTGATGAAAACAAGGATACCGAATCCTGGATTTAATAACAGGCAGATGATACCTAGTACTAAAAATAGAATATTAATTGCTGCTGTTGTTGCCGGTACGGTCATAAAATCAACATAGGCTGCGTCACTCTTGCTTATCATTTTTTCCAATGCCCAAAGCACAAGTGTCGTCAGTGCGTTCATTCCAATGACAAACAAAAGTGCATAGAAAAATATTTTTGGATAAGAGACCATCTGACGTCCAAAATATGATGATCCTAAAGTGGATGATACAAGTATCATCAAACAAATGCCTGTAATAATGCCCTCACCCAGCCAAGTTACTGCACTCTCTTTCAGCGAAAACGATGCAGTAATTTGTTTTGCTCCGGAGGCAGGTTTCACTAGTACTTTTTTTATTCCGCTTGAAATTTTATTTTTATCAATATCTTGAAAGAAACTTGTTTCATCTTCTTTGATCTGACAAGTACAAACCTCCCCGTCTTCTAACCTTTTTCCGCAAAATTTACAGTATTTCATACATAATTCCTCCCTTTTCTCTTGTAACTGTATTATTATACCAATAATTGACTAAAATTTCAATTACCTCATCATCTTGTAAAACGATTTTATGAATAAAAAAAGGTCTCATGCAAAATTGTCTTTGCATGAAACCTTTTGTTTTGACATGCTTATCTAGCAGATACTGCGTCCGTGTTCTACATGATTGGAGTGAGGCATTCTAAGAGCCGAACGGAAATCATGTGGAACATGTTATACCAAGATAACTTCCGTGAGCTCACTCAGTGTCTTATAGGTAGCGGACGGAAGTTCTTTATCCGTGATAAAGTAGTCGATATCCTTCCAGTTAGCGTACTGTACTAAAGAGCAGATATGGGCCTTGGAGCTGTCAGAGATGACAACAATGATCTTAGACTGTGGGATGATGGCCTGCTTGATCTGTGCATCTGTGAATTCTGAGACTGCCGGCCCGTTGTGCTGCTCAAATCCGCTGGTCCCCAGAAATGAGATATCTACCTTGATAGTGTTGATAAAGTTGGTGGTCTGGAACCCTTCTGTGGACATATTGTTCGGGTTCAGCTGGCCGCCGGTTAAGATGGTCACATTGTTGCCGTTATTTAAATGGTAAGTGGTGTTGATGGCATTGGTCACAATGGTATAACCGGATTTCTGGCTTAAAAGCTGTGCCATGCACTGCATTGTGCTTCCGGCGTCAAGATAAATGACACCCTGTTCCGGGATCAATTCCAATCCCTTCTCACAGAGGGCATACTTTACGGAGCTGTTTTCGCTGACCCGTGTTTCGATGGGGATCGGGCGGAAGCTTGAGACCAGGGTGGCGCCCCCGTGGCTGCGCTCTATAGCCCCGATCTCCTGAAGATGAGTCAGGTCTCTTCTGATGGTTTCTTTTGTCACTTCAAATTTATCTGCAAGATCGCCGATCTTAGCACTTCCTGTACTGTTGATATATTCGACGATTTCCTTCTGCCGTTCTTTTGCGAGAAGTTTTCCCATGTCCGTTCCTCCTTTTTTACTGTATAAGTTCTCGGAATTCTAAGCTCTTATTTTTCAAGGCTTTTCATCCCTTTATTA
>OLPX01000437.1_pt1 | contig 39306 bp, 33 predicted proteins | sample 1672491 | NCBI WGS metagenome assembly OLPX01 (sample SAMEA3136692, study PRJEB25190) | human gut metagenome | biome: human gut; feature: human-associated habitat; material: faeces | place: Austria | collected 2013
CAGGCTCTGCCCGTAAGAAAAGTATAGCAGACGCGGCGGCAAAAGGCAATGGAAACAGAGCTTCTCCCGCACATCAAAGGCGGTCGCAGATGTTAAAACTCTCCGGCCGCCTGGTTCACATTTGCCTTAGCAAATCTCCTTTTCCAGGATCCCCATGATCTCCTCCACCGACTCCAGCTTTTCCAGATTCATCACCAGTTCTATCAGCCGGTTCAAATCCGCTTCGGACATCAGATTCTTCACGTTTGCAACAAATTTATTCTTGATTTCCTCAAAGCCCACAGGATTTCCCGGCGAGCCCTTGAGGTCGTAGACCTCCGTCTCGAGGACACGGCCGTCCTTTAAATAGACCTTTACCTTTGCTCCGCGCTTTTTCGGATAGACGGCCTGTACTGACGGATCCTGCTCCACCGTCACCTTTTCAGCCATCTTTAAGTATTTCGGATTGTTCGTATAGTCCGGATTCAGGTGGCAGACGCCGAAGCCTTTTTCATAGAGGGCAATGGCGATGCCGTAGGCGGAGCTGAATTTCGCCTCGCCGGAGTCCTTCGGCGCCTTGATTTTCCCTGTCAGCGTGCACGCCACCTCGTGTGTCCCGACCCAGACATGATCCACGTCCTCCGGCTCAAAATGGTATTCTTCCATGAGATTTAAAACGCTCTCAATGGCCGGCTGTGCATGGCGGCAGGTGGGGTACATCTTGCTGTATGTGTCGGTAATCAGGTATGTTTCCCCAAGCCCGTCACAGACTGCCCCAAGATCCACGTTCTCGGATTTCGCCTTAAAAAATCCGTCCTTTCCCTCGAAGACGCTGACCGTGCCCTCCATGCCCTGCTTTGCCAGGTACACGGCTTCCATGCCGTTATACGCGGCATTTCCCACCATGACGCATTTGGAAAGCTGGCCTGTCACCGTCGCTTCCATGAGGCCCGACGCATAAAGCCCCGCAAGCCCCAGGGCATTGGCAAGCTGTTCTTTATTAAGCCCCAAAAGCTTTCCGGCAGCCGCAGCCGCCCCCAGGGTGTCGTCGTTGCTGGTGGGATGAAAGCCCTTGTCGATCTGGGCCGGGGCCATGGCGGCCGCAATCCGGTAGACGATGTCGTAGCCGGCCACCACGGCAGGGATGATGTCTTTCCCAGAAAGCCCCTTCTGCTTTGCGATGGTGAACGCCACTGGCACGACGACGGTTCCAGCATGGGCACCGGCGAATTTATGGCCGTCGTCCAGCTCTACCGCGTGGCCGAAGGTGGCGTCAATCATCGCCGCCCGGGCCGCGGGGAATTTCTCATCGCCCGTCGTAAAGGCGGCACAGTCCCCGGTTCCCATTTCCCTGCACGCTGTAAGGAACGGCTCTCTGTACGCCCAGTTTCCAGCGCCAGCCAGAATCGCCCCGATGGAGTCTAAAATCCGCTCCTTTGTGAGCGAAACAATGTCCGCCGGCAAATCTTCATACTTAATATCCGCAATAAAATCGGCAAATTTTTCTGTTATATACATGGCTTTTCCTGCACCTCCTTTAAAACGTCCCGATCCAGACAAATCCGTCCCTCCTTCCTCGCCGCGGCCTTCTGGGGCCTCATGGCCGGATACCCGACGGAAACACTGCCGAAAATGTCTTCCTCTTCTCTGAGTCCAAGCCTCCCGAAAATCTCCCGCACCACCGGTACGTCCGTGAGCCAGTGGGGCTGGTTGCTGAAGCAGGCGCCAAGCCCCAGGGACTCCGCCGCTATCAGGATGTTTTCCAGCCCCATGCAGCAGTTTGCCATGCTGTTGGAGTGGTTTTTCGGCGCGACGGCCGTGATGAGCGTCGGCGCATGGAAAATAAAATGGTAGCCTTCCTGCCTCGCCCGTCGGATGCCTTTTGCCATCATCTCGCCCTCCACGATTTCCCGGGAGGAAAGCTCGTCCCGGATCACCTGGTTTAATTCTTCCATAAGCGCAGGCGACTGGATTACAAGGAAGCGGCTGTTCTGGAGATTGCCGCCGGTGGGCGCATAGAGGGCACATTCCAAAAGCGTTTCGAGCTCTTTATCGCTTATCCGGCGCGGCTCATAGGCGCGGATACTGCGTCTGGAAAGGATGGTTTTTATGGTTTCATTCATACACACAATTCCCCTTTCATAAGAAAGCAATCCGGGACAGACTTCTCCGCCCCGGATCGCCGCAAAACAAAAGCGTAACAGTTCAGCCATACCATTCATAATTGACCGAGCGAAGCGAGGGATACTTCTTGAACGGACGTTCAAGAAGGTGAGGAACGCCATTGGCCGTCAAATTATTCATGTCGGGCGTCCGCCCTATATCCACATACGACAAAATGCTGCTCTGTGAGCAAGCTCCCACGCAGCATTTTGTCATATGTGTCTGCATGGCTGAACTGTTAAATCATATCTTAAAAAGATTGCAGAGCCCGAACACTGCCGCTATCGAGGTGGCAATCATCATGATAATGGCAAGGATAAACTGCTCCTTTACCAGCTTCTGGCTCAGCTCGTCATCCGGCGCAAGGCCTACAAACTGGGCGCCTGCCGTGGAGAACGGAGAAATCGGCGTTGCAAGGGCGCCGATCTGGGCCGCTGCGTAGAGGGCCACCACATTGACGCCGGTAGCTGCCGAAAGGGCCGGCACCATCGGGAACAGAAGCGGAAGCACCACGCTCGTTCCACTGGCAAAGATGCTTAAGAACGCCGCCACCAGACAGAATACCGGTGCAATTAAGAAGGTCGGGATGTTTCCGCCTTCAAACAGCGCCACAACGGCATCCAAAAGGCCGGCCTTTTTGGCAAGCTCCATCAAGAAGCACACACCGGCAATGGTAAACACCGTTCCCATGGGAAGCTTCTGAAGAACCTTCTTCGTGCTGGCCAGGTTCATGATGCTGGCAATCAGGGCGAAGATTATCAGGATGGCCTGCGGCTTGCAGAGCTTCACCAGGTTCTGAAAGAACGGATTGTCAATGGGCGCCAGCGTGTCGATCACGTTGGGAATCACCAAGAGGAAGAAGGACACGAAAATCAACGTCAGCGTCTTCTTCTGCACCGGTGAAAAGGCCTCCGGCTTTTTATCCAGGATATCCAGGTTCTTCGCTGTTCCTCCGGCTGTTTTCTTTCCGCGGATCAGCTTATAAACCACGTAAAACAGCACCAGGAATAAAATCTTATTGATAATAAACGTGGCATAGCTTAACAGATACGTCTGAATCGCCATGTCGGCGGCCACGCCGCTCTCCTCCACGAGGCCGTAGAGGACGACGCCGGTGCCCGTCCACGGGTTCTGGGTGCCGCAGTTGTAGCCGGTGTCGATGGCGAAAACCATGAGAAGCGGGTCGATGCCCACCTGCGCGCAGACGGCGTAGCCCAGAGGCGCCAAAAGCACGATGGTACCGGGGCCGGCGCCTAAAAGGCCGAGCACAAAGGCAATAAAGGCGAAGGCAAAGGGCAGTGCCTCGATGGTTTTGCGGAACTTATAAAGCATCTTGCTTCCGAGAAGCGTAAGCGTCCCGTTTTCCCTGGCAAAGCCGTAGAACATGGCCGATGCCAGAAGAAAGAAAATCAGGCTGTCCGGCCAGTAGCCGAACACGGAGGAAGCCGAAGCCCCCATGCCAAGGCATCCGATTAAGAACGCAAAGGCCATGGCGATCAGGCCCATGTTGATCCCGGTCTTAAAGCAGATACCGATAGAAATCACGATTGCAATGAGACAAAGCACCAAAACTGCTGAATCATTCATAAGCTGTATCCCCCACATCTTCCCTTATTTTTTAGCGTTCTCCAGGAGTTCATCCCAGTTTGCCGGCAGCTCGATCTTCTTGCTGGTCGGCCAGCCCATGAAGCCGTTCTGGGCGCCGATGATGACATGATCCCTTGCCGGGTCGCCGCTGATGATCAGCTGGAAATCATTGGGATCGGCTACCATCTGGATGAAGCGGTTCTCGCCTTTATCCGTCAGGTTCCCGTTCTCGTCGTAGAATTCCAGCTCGCCGTTTTCGTTGACCTTAAAGTCGCCGTACTCCTCGGCGGTTCCGATAAACTCCGGCCAGTTGCCCTGCATGACGCCTGTCTGGAACCGCTCCGCAAGGCGGTTGCTTAAGTTCCAGAGACGGAACTTCGCATTTCTGGCAAAGTGTTCCTTTACCATCTCCTTCGTGTATCCCTCTTTGATGAGAGAGTCCACGATAGTCGGTGTCAGAACCACGAGCGGCATCACGTGCTGGCCGCGGAAGAAGAACTGGATGAACATGTGGTTGTCTGCCATACGCTTTTCGATGGCCGTCAGGATGCCCTCTGCCGTCGGCCAGCCCACCTCGATGGCCTGCGTCCTCTCGGTACAGGTCATGACGGTAATCACGCTGTCCTCCTTCGCAAAGCCGCGGTCGACGCGGTACGGCTGCCAGCCGATGGACTCCAGATAGTCGTCGTTTTCTGCCAGGACGATGCGGAAGTTGTCGCCGTAGCAGCCTTTGTCCGTCTTATGGGGCAGGAAGCCGCAGACGTTCCGCAGATACATGCGCCAGAAGCGGCCGATGCTGGTGTTGGCCTGGAAGCCCGGTCTTAAGGCGCCCTGGGTGCAGTTAAAGTTTAAATCCTTTACAAGCTTTCCGCTTATGATAATCATGACCTCGGTGGCCGGCGTATGTCCCAGGTTTTCCTGTGCGAAATACGGGTCGCAGAGAGCCTCGGCGACGGCTAACAGCACCGGCATGTACTCGGGACGGCACCCGCTCATGACGCCGTTTACCGCCACGCTCCAGACCGTAGCCTCGCGGTTCTCCGGCTTTACAATGCCGAGCACCTCTTCCGGCTTCCGGTCGGTATATTTTAAGAATTCGTCCACCTTTTCCAGGGTCGGCGGCACAATCGGAAGTCCCTCGCTCCATTCCTTTTCCAGGAAATATTCGTTGACTTCCTCGTAGGTGCCGGAGAAAATAATATCCCGCAGGCCAGGCTCTTTTTTCTTCTTTGCGTCGGCCGGCTGGACGGTCAGGCCCTTAATCACCTGATCGAGCATGACGTCGACGGCATTCTGGTAGACCTTCTCGTTCTCCGTTGTGTTGACGTGGCCCGGATGGGTCGCGTAGGGCAGGTTCGGATATCCCTCGCCCTTGGCCGTAAAGCTGCCTGCCATCTTAAATCCATCACAGCAGAGCGTTACGGTGGGAATTCCCAGCTTTTCAACAAGAATACTTGCACGCGTCACGGCGGCGATACAGCTCCCTCAGCAGCCGACCCCGCAGATGACGGCGTCCACGCCGAAGTCCTTTAATTTCTGCGGCAGTTCCGCGAGAACCTGACGCTCGTTGGCGCCGTGGATTTCCCCGAACTCCCTCCAGCTTATGAGCTTGATGCCCGGAAACCGCTTCGGAAGCTCCGCTTCAAACGCCTCGAACATGATGTCGCCCTTGAACACCCAGTCCCAGAGCTCTGCAACCACTTTCCCCTCCAGGGACTTTAACCGCTTTGCAAGCTTCATGCCCTGTACGGTGCTTTTCCCGCTTGGCCACACCACATCGTACTGATTTGTGCTGCTCATTCTTTCTCCTCCTTTTGGTTTGTTTAGACTAACCGTCATATGGAACCATATCGGAAAAAAGCCATGCCGGCCGGCAATCTCACCGGCCGCCGGCTTCTTCACTCAAAAAATATCAGTCTTCCAGCGTGTTTAAATACCGCCCAAGGCTCATGGCTGCCGTCACGCCGTCGCCCACGGCCGTCGCCATCTGTGCCGGGGAATTCTGGCGGATGTCGCCGGCCGCATAAAGGCCAGGCATCTCCGTTCCCATGTCTGCGCCCACCGGAATCTGTCCTGCCGGCGTCAGCTCGATGGTGCCTTTTAAATAGGAAGTGTTCGGCAGCATCCCCACGCGGACATAGATGCCCTGTACGTCAAGGACGCGCTCCTCGCCGCTTTCCCGGTCGCAGACCTTCACGCCGTTCACCCACTCGCCGTCGCCCAGGATCTCTTTGATCTCCGTGTTGACGATCAGCTCGATGTCCGGATTTTCCTCGGCGCGGTCTAAAAGCACCTGGGACGCTTTCGGTTTCTCCATGAATTCCACAATCGTCACCTTGCAGCCAAGCTTCACAAGGTACAGGGCCGCCGTCAGGCCGCTGTCCCCGGCGCCTGCCACGACGACCGGCTTGCCCTCGCATAAGGGGCCGTCGCAGGTTTCGCAGTAAAATACGCCTTTCCCGGAAAGCTCTGCCTCGCCCGGGATATTTAAAAGCCGCGGATGGGAACCGGAGGCTGCAATCACGCCCTTGCAGGTGTAGGAACCGTCTGTGGTCTTTACAATCTTATAATTTCCCTTGTCCTGGATGGCCGTCACCTCTCCGGACTCCACCTCGGCGCCGGCGTTTCCGGCCTGTTCCAGCATGGCAGACGCCAGATCCGGCCCCATGACGCCCTCGCCGAAGCCAGGATAGTTTTCGATAAGCTGGCGGTTCATCATCTCGCCGCCCATTCCGCCTTTTTCAATAATCATCGTCTCAAACCCGCTGCGGCTCGTGTAGATGCCGGCAGCCAGCCCGGCGCAGCCGGAACCGATAATAATCACGTCGTAATCTGTAAACATAACCAAACCTCCCAAATACAGGGGCATATGCCCGTCAGTAAATGACCTTTTTTTCTATCAACTGCCGGATTTCTTTCTCTTTCATCCCGAGAAGTCCTCCGAACACCTTAAAATTGTCCTCGCCGATGTTGGGCCCCGCCTTAAAAACGCCGGCCGGTGTCTCAGAAAACTTCCAGGCCGGCCCCATGACGATCTGCTCGCCAAGCCGCGGATGTTCCACCGGGACGAAAAGCTCCCTGGCCTTTGTGTGGGGATCCGTAAGGATTTCTTCCGCATCAAAGGACGGCATGGCGGCGACTCCGTCCTTCTGGAGCCGTTCCATCAGCTCATAGTGGGAAAACTCCTTCGTCCAGGCTTCCATATGCCCGTCCAGCTCTCTCCTGTTTTTCCACCGGCTATATGCATTTCCATACTTTTCCCCATCAAGAGCCCAGGCCGGGTTTCCCATGGCATTTACAAGCGCCGCCCACTCCGCATCGGTTTTCACGGCGATGCTGATCCATTTGTCGTCTCCCTTGCAGCGGTAGACGCCGTGTGGCGCCATGATTTCATCGTCGTTCCCGCACCGCTTCTTCGAGCGGCCGTTCATGGTAAAATCCATGAGCTCCGGCCCGATGAGGGAGCTCATGCACTCTGACGAGGAAATGTCAATGTACTGGCCCTCACCCGTCTTTTTCTTATGGTAAAGGGCCGCAAGAAGCGTAAAGGCCGTCAGCGTCCCGACCCGCATATCCTGAACGCCGCTCATGACGTTGGGCTCGCCGTCCTCATAGCCGGTTAAGTACGCCAGGCCGCCGAAGGAAGCGAAAATCGGCGCAAACCCGGCAAAGCTCTTATAAGGCCCCGTGGAGCCGAAGCCGGAGGACTCCACCATGATGATGTCCGGCTTCACCTTCTTAAAATCCTCATAGCCGAGCCCCAGCTTTTCCATCTTCCCCGGCCGCATGTTGGCAATCACCACGTCACACTGGCTCACGATCTTTTTCGCAAGCTCTGCCCCCTCGGCCGTTTTGATGTCGAGGGAGACACCGAGCTTGTTTAAATTTGCATTGTTGAAGGTGGGGGAATAATTGAGGCCGTCAAAATTGTCCGTATCCATCATCGTGCCTTTTCTCGTCTGGTCAATCCGGACGCGGCTTTCAATTTTTATGACCTCCGCCCCCAGAAAGGATAACAGCGTGCCTGCATAAGGCCCCGCCCAGATCCAGCTAAAGTCCGCGATCCGGATGCCTTTTAGCGCCTGCTTTCCCATGGAAACCAACCTCCGTTAAATTAAAGTCTCTTGTCGTAAGCTTCTCTGGAAACCAGTTTCACGACATAATCGGATTTCGTGTGCAGGACGCCGTCCTGGTTCTCGCCCCAGACGTTGATTAAAACCACATGGTCGCCGTCCTCGTCCACGTATTTCTTTGCAACTTTGCCTTTGACATACGTCATATCACCGAAGAATACCATTCTTCTGTCCTGGGAATCCACGGATTTTACGAAGCCGTCGTCGCCCATCCAGTCGGTTACGGCATGGACAAGCATCATCTCGTTCTGTGCCCCGGCGGAATTTGCATACGGATAGCCGAAGATATGGGCCGCATGGTCGGTGTAGTGCCAGTCACGGCGTAAAATATATTCATTGGTCTCCGGATCTCTCGGATGCGCCTGAAGATGGTTTCTCATGACGGCCCACTTGATGGCGTATGCGTACGGATAGCAGCTCACCATGGTTCGGGCGCAGGCGTCGGATACGTCCACCGGCCCCTTGATGACGGTCGGGATTTCCTCGCCTTCCACGACGTCCTCCCAGTAACGGATCTTGGCGCCGCGGCGGTTCTTTCCCGCAAGCTGGTCGTCGTAGGCGGCATGGATCATGTCGATCATCTCGTCACTGTACGGCTTTCTTACTTTATCCTGGTACATCTTGGCTTCTTTCTTCTTTCCGCGTTTTCCCGGCGGCGTCGCCATATAAATATTTCTATGTACCTCGATGGCGGCCACCTCATCCCTCTGGTTGATGTAATAGCGCGGCGCGCTCTCGATAAACATGCGGTACGGTTTGTCCTTTACCTGCTTCTCTACAAAGCCCTCGTACTTGTCGTAGATGGTGAAACTGTCGCCGGGGCGGATCGGCTGCTTGTAAATGTGCTTGCTGCCGCCTGCCAGACGGGCAATGCCCGGGACACGGAGGCGTCCGCCGAAGGAAGAACCGAAGGCGATGCTGGTCTCGAAAAGCGGCGGTGCGATGAAACCGCCCCAGCGGGTGCTCTGAATGTAGGTGGGATCTCTCCAGAACGGGCTCGGATCGCCGATGGCGTCGGCAAAGTGGCGGATTAAATCCTCGGTTACATATTTATAGTTGATGCCTCTGACGTACTCGTCGTCCATGATGGCAAAGGACGGCGGCGGGAGCACGACCTCCCCGCGCCCCTTGTTGAACTCTTCCACCTTTTCGTCCAGGCGTTTGTTCCAGTCTTCGTCCGATAAATGATCCCAGTCATATCTCTCGTCATAAACTGCTGCCATGTTTGAAAGCTCCTTTCGCGTATAATTTTTTCTATGTGATATAAACTTTTCTATATTTACCAGATAACCTCGGCTTCCTTAAGCCGTTCGATTTCCTCTTTCGGCATGCCAAGCAGGTTCCCGAACACGTCGTCGTTGTCCTCGCCGAGAAGCGGGCCGGCCTTTCGGATTCTTGCCGGTGTCTCGGAAAATCTCCACGCCGGCTTCATGACCGTCTGGTCGCCGAGGGCCGGGTAGTTGACCGTCGTAAACAGCTCCCTGTCCTTCGTGTGGGCATCCGTTAAAATCTCTTCCGCACTGAAGGACGGCATGGCCGCGACGCCTGCCTCCTGAAGCATTTTCATGACCTCGTAATGGGTGTAATCCTTCGTCCACTCGGACATGTGGGCGTCCAGTTCCTTCCGGTTCTGCCATCTGCTGTACGCGTCGCCGTACTTTTCGTCCATGGCCCAGTCAGGATTTTCCATGACATTACAGAGCGCCTTCCACTCTTCGTCCGTGGCAACCGCGATGCTGACCCATTTGTCGTCGCCCTTTGTGCGGTAGCAGTTGTGGGGCGCCATGATGGCATCCTCGTTTCCGTGGCGGAACGGGGAGCGGCCGTTCATGGTGTATTCCATTAACTCCGGGCCAACTAAGACGCTTAAACACTCCGAAGAGGAAAGGTCGATGTACTGGCCCTCGCCTGTTTTCTTTTTGTGAAGCAGCGCCGCAATCAGGATGAAGGCGGAGATCGTTCCTGCACGCATGTCCTGGACGCCGCTCATGACGTTGGGCGTTCCGTCCTCGTAGCCGGTTAAGTACGCCAGGCCGCCGAAAGAGGCGAAAATCGGCGCGAAGCCGGCAAAGCCCTTATAGGGGCCGGTTGCTCCGAAGCCGGAGGACTCCAACATGATAATATCCGGCTTTACGGCCTTTAAATCTTCGTAGCCAAGCCCAAGCTTTGCCATTTTCCCCGGGCGCATGTTGGCAACCACCACGTCGCATTTTTCCACGATTTTCTTTGCCAGGGCAGCGCCTTCCGGCTTTGTGATGTCGACGGTAACACCCTGCTTGTTGAGATTGGCGTTGTTGAAGGTCGGGGAGGAATCGTATCCGCTGAAGTTGTCTCCGTTCATGATGGAGCCCTTTCTCGTCTGGTCGATTCTTCCGTGGCTTTCAATTTTTATGACCTCGGCTCCCATGTAGGAAAGGAGGGAGGTGGCATAGGGGCCGGCCCAGACCCAGCTAAAATCGGCAATTCGGATTCCCTTTAAAGCATCTTTGAACATCTGCTCTTCCTCCTTCTCTTAGATGACTCCGGCTTCCTTAAGCCGCACGATGTCTTCCTTCGCGTAGCCGAGGGCGCCGTAAATTTCTTCGTTGTCCTGCCCAAGGAGCGGGGCGCCGAAATTGTCTTTGGGAGTCATGGTGGAAAGCTTATAGGGAAGTCCCGGATACATGAGCTTTCCGGCCGCCGGATGGTCGATTTCCTCGAAAAATTCCCTGGCCTTCGTCTGCGGGGAGTTATAAACCTGCTCGGCCGAACAGATGGGTGCGCACGCTGTCCCGGCCTTCTGGATCTTAAAGAACAGCTCCTCGGTATCGTACTTTAAGGCCTCCTCCCGCAGATGCTTTTTCACCTCATCAAAATGGGTATCACGGAGTTTCTGGGTGCTGAAAATTTCCTCTTTGCTCCACTCCGGGTAACCCAGGGCCTCCATGATGCCCTGCCACTGCTTTTCCGGGTAGAGGACAATGATGATGTAGCCGCCGTCTTTACACTGTACCAACGTATCGCGGACACGGTTTACGCCGACGCGGGACGGGCTTTTTCCGATCATGTAGTAACGGACGATGTTCATGCGCTCCAAGCACATCAGGGCTTCCTGTCTGGAAATATCGATGTACTGGCCGGTGCCGCCGCACTCTCTCCAGTAAACCGCGCCCATGATTCCCGTGGCCGCATAGACGCCGATGTCGCTCTCGCCCACATAGCCGCCGCCCTTGATGGGCTCTCTGTCTGCGTTGGGCGATGCCGCCGGAAGCACGTAGCCGGCGCCGCTTGCATGGTATGTATTCAGATAATAGGATTTATAATCGCGGTAGGGGCCTGTCTGCCCGAACGGCGTGATGGAAGCCATGATTAAGGACGGGTTTAATTCCTTTAAGACGGAATAATCCAGACCGTAGCCCTCCATGGTGCCGGGGCGCGTGTCCTCCACCAGGACGTCGGCTTCCTTAATAAGTTCTTTAAAGATTTCGCGGCCTTTTTCCGATTCCAGGTTCAAGGTCACGCCTTTTTTGTTGGTGTTGTGGTACAAAAACAGTCCGGAAAGCTCGGGGTTCGGGTCGTCGTGAAGATACGGCCCTCTTCTTCGCGCTTCGTCACCTTCCGGTCTTTCAATTTTAATTACCTCGGCTCCGAGGTCGGCAAGCATCTTGGTGCAAAAAGGCCCGGAAACAAATTCACAGTATTCCACGACTTTAAGCCCGCTCAACGGTCCTGCTGCCATTCTCGCTCAACTCCTTTCAAAAACTGCCGGTTTCTGGCTGCGGCTGGTAATACATCTGTGGTGTGAGATGATGATTTTTATAAACTAACGATGTTAGCTTGATTATATAGCTAACATCGTTAGTTTGTCAAGATATGTTTTGCTTATTTTTGGTGCTTTCTTCTTGGGGATTTTTCATGGCAAATGCCGGGGAATGTGATAGAATAAGCGCAAAGCGGTTATTCTATCTGCGCATGCCGGTTTTTGCGTTCACCGCAAAAAGCCGGGCGCTAAAATCCGCCGGAGACTCATGGCCGCGCAGCGGACATGATAGAATATGTTTGGGGTGGAATTATGAAGAAATCATGCAGGATATTCTGGTTCGAGAATGAAATCGTGAAACAATGCGTTGTCTCAAAGGATCGTTTTCATAAAGTGAGCGGGAACCAATGGGAAAAAATTTATCAGACGATTGCAGAGAAGTATGCAGATAAAACAAAGACATGGAAAAACGGCCTGCACTGGGCCAACACGAATGGTTATAGCCCTAAAAGCATGAAGCATTTTCTGGGGTGTTATTCCGTTTCGTATTCGACATGGTTCTATGATTTGCCTCGGATCATATCAGAGGACGGGATGGTTTATTTCTTGATTGACAGGGGCGGGGACTTACATGACGGGGAATGTTTCTGGATTTTTGAAAGTCATGTTCCTGAATTGGTAAAAGTGCTTGAACTGCTGAATCAAACGGCTTTTCTGAATACGGGCTGGCCCGATTATTATCTTGTCTCAAAAAAGTTTCGCTGGATCATTGGTTTCAATCATCATGATATCGTTACCTGTGTCGGCGAGGGGTTAAATACACGTTTCCTTAAGCGTTAGGGCTGCACGGTTTGGACGCCGCGCAGCCCCAGTTTTTACAGGCTCTTTCCAAGCTGGTACATTTCCTGTTCTTTTTCCGGTGATTTGTTCTGATCGCCGAAGGCAGTGACAATTCCCATGTCCTCTAACTTCAGATAATCCAGGAAGGAATTCTGGTATTCGTAAATGGCCCCGCCGTACACCTCATCGCTTCCGGAGCTTAGAATCAGCGCGGCTTTTTTCAGGTTCTTCGGCTTATCCAGCGCGTAAATGCGGTTTATGGCGCACTGAAGCTGTCCCGTAAAGCTGTGGTAGTAAACCGGAGACGCCAGGACGATCATCTCGGCTTCCTCCAAAAGGGGATAGACCTCGCTCATGTCATCTTTCTGGATGCAGCTCCCGTTCCCCTTCGTATGGCAGTATTCGCAGGCAAGACAGCCGGCGATTTTCTTCTGACAGACGGGAACGACCGTCACCTGGTGGCCTTTTTCTTCGGCGCCTTTTTTAAATGCATCAACCAGGAATGCTGTGTTTCCGCTGGGACGCGGGCTTCCGTTTAAGACTAAAATTTTCATTGTATTTGCCCTCCGATCTGTGTGGATGTTTTTGGGTTTTTCTGCTTTCAGTATAGCTTAAGGGGGAGGGGAGGGCAAATACTTCGTTGGTATGGTTTGTTATAGGTGGGAGGTATGGGTGGCAGCCGCATTCTCCTTCTCATGACGTTGATATGCTCTCCAGGTAGTCGCCAGAAGATGCGGATTATGGAGATATTCTTCCCGTATTTGTGAGGAAAGGGCTGCATGATGCGGGGCCGTTTTCACCAGTTCGGGATTGCTGTACGCCTCTTCCGATATCATATGGAAAATATCTGCAAATTCATCTATATCCGCTTTTGAATACGTTTCACATGGTTCCGGCGTAAACGGCTCCGGAATAATCTGGGGATGATGACTGGAAAAATAGCTTTGGAGCCCATAATCAACCACGCGGCGGTCAATGTCCTCCGTTGTCACCCCGGTATCAGCCGTCAGTTTTTCCCAGCTTAAGCGCGACTGATCCACACGCCTGACTCCTTCTGCCCATGGCAAGGACAAGCCCTTCACATCGGAAAGTCTGGATAAAAGATAGTTATTGTTGAGAATGGAAAGTTCCGCTACATCTTTTAATCCTTCGGCCCCCAATGTCCTGATATATGCATAGGCGCGCAGCACCACGGATGGATTCCCAAAAAACTTTCTGAGCTTTCCGATGCTGTCTGGCCGGTTATAATCGAAACAGTATTTTTCTCCGTCAAAGCGGATCGCCGGCGATGGAAGAAACGGCTCAAGTTTGCTGACGACTCCCTGTGCCCCGCAGGCAGGCCCCTGGCATCCATGCGGAGAAGAGAAAGATTTGTGAAGGTTGTAATGGCACATATCGAATCCAGCTTCCCGGGCTCTCGTAATTCCAAACAGACCATTCAGGTTGGCCTGATCATAGATACACAGACCGCCAACAGAATGTACCGCATCCACAATTTCACGTATATTGGGATTATATAATCCGGTATCCTCCGGGTTAGTAATCATCAAACCTGCGGTTCTGGGAGAGACAGCAGCTTTCAGTGCCTCCAGATCCGGCAGTCCGTCTTTACCAGGCATTAGGGTAATAACCTTATACCCAGCAGTAGATGCAGCTCCGGGATTGCCCGGATGGGACAGAATCGTGGTAATGACCTCGTCCCTCTGCTCTCCCGGATGTACTTTCTGATGGTATGCACGCATGACAAGAACATTGGAAAAAATTGCCTGGCTGCCGCCCCCTGGAAACAGGCAAAAAGCGTCCATACCGGAAATTTCTTTCAAATATGTTTCCGTGAGGTACATAATTTCCAGAATCCCCTGTACTGTGGATTCCGGCTGGCAGGGATGAAGATCCCGGATTTGAGGGCTTCCTGCAAATTTTTCATGGATGACCGGATTGTACTTCATCGTACATGTTCCCAGACCGATGTCAATATCAAATGCAGCGCCCATGGTTTCCTGAGAAAGCCGAAGATAGTGCCTGTAAAGCTGCGGCTGTGAAAGCTCAGGAAGCTTTGGTTCATCTTCCCGCTTTAAAGTGTTCGGAAGGAGTTCCGATATTTCTTCGGACTGTTCCACGATCTCTTCATCCATCTCTGGAAGAAGTATTCCTCGCTCTCCCGGGCTTCCCATCTCCATGATAATCGGTTCCTGCCATCTGGCCTCATGGAATTTTCTCTGCTTCATACGTTTCCCCCCTCTGCCGCCTGTTTTAAAAGCTCATAAAGACGCTGTATCTCCTGCCTGCTTGTCAGCTCGCTGATACAAAAAAGGGCGCTTTGCCCCAACCAGGGAAAATCAGAAGAAAGATCCTTACCGCCAAATACTCCATGTTCCAGAAGGAACTTATGAATCTCTTCCACAGTCTTTCCCGTGGAATCATAGTTGATAATAAACTCCTGAAACGGATGACCGCCCAGCGGATTCACGCTGATTCCTTGAATCCTCGATAAGATTCGGATCGCATAATCCGTCTTTCTCATGATCTGCTCGCCCAATTCCTTCATTCCCTGCGGCCCCATTAAGCCAAGATAAACGCCTGCAACAATGGCCCACAAGCCAGAAGCCGTTCCAAAATACTCCTTGGCACGTTCCCTGCTGCCATGGGAACACCGTTCATTCAGAGCCCGCCCCCATCCAAACTCGTTCTCATGCTCCGTCTTCGCAATCCCGTACAGATATGTGGGAATTTCATTTATATATTTCGGATCATCACGGACGGCAAGAAAGCCGGCACAGCCGCCTCCATAATGCATACCGATGCCCAAAGGCTGGATATCGCCGCATACAATATCCGCCCCGTAATCAGCCGGGCTTTTTAAAATACCAAGGGATATAATCTCCGGGCATACGATAAAAACAGCACCAGAGCCATGAGCAAGTTCTCCTATTTCTTCCGCTTCTTCTTCAAAAAAACCAAGATAAGACGGATTTTCCAGAAACACGGCTGCGGTTTTATCCGAAAGCATGGTTTTCAGTTCGTGTTTATCCATGCGGCCTGTTTTGGGATTGCACCCTATCAGGCGGATATTTCCGCTGCTTTTACAGTATTCGCGCGCCTGGGAAAGGATCTCCGGGTTCGTTGTAGAAGGCAGCAGCAAATCCACCCTGCCCTGTGATGCCCCAATTCTTAAGGCCATTCTGAGTGCAGAGCATATAGCCTGTCCGGCATCATAAGTGGTATAGCTGACTACATCGAGATTTAACAATTCTCCCATCATGCTCTGGTATTCAAAAATTGCCTGCATTTTCCCATGATCGGAATACGTGTCTCCACAGTACGCCGTCAGAAATTCCGCACGTCCGGCAATCTCATCGCAGACAGCCGGAACCAGATGCCGATAGCAGCCAGCCCCCAGAAAACTGCTGTTTTTCCCGCAGGAAATATTTTGTTCCAGCAGTTTTTCCATATGGCGCGACAATGTGTACTCATCCCGAATCGGTTCCGGCAGTTGAAGCGGCCTATGAAGCAGCAGTTCTTCCGGTATGATGTCCTGGTATAATTCTTTTATTTCAGAGATGCCAAGGGCGTCCAGCATCTGCTGCTTGTTTGCCGGCGCACTGTTGGGCATATAGGGATATGCCTGCTGATTACCCATAAGAATCCCCCCTTATAGTCCGTTGATCTCTCTGACGAAATGGCAGGCCACAAAGTGTCTTGGCATAATTTCTTCCAGTTCCGGCTCCTTTTGAGAACAGATCTCCTTTGCATACGGGCAGCGTTTTGCAAAGCGGCAGCCTGGCCTGGGATTGATTGGCGAAGAAAGCTCCCCGCTTAAAAGCTGCCGTTTTTTCTTTTGTGTTCCATACACAGGAAGCGGTACGGCTGCCAGAAGAGCTTTGGTATAGGGATGCAGACGATTCATGAAAATATCCTTATCACTGGCAAACTCTACCATTTTCCCCAGGTACATAACAAGAATCTCATCGGAAATATGCTTTACTACCGACAGATTATGTGTGATAAACAGATAGGTAAGATTTCTCTCCTCCTGCAAATCCTGCATCAGATTCAGGATCTGTGCCTGAATGGAAACATCAAGTGCCGATACCGGCTCATCGCATACAATGAATTTAGGATTCAGTGCAAGCGCCCGTGCAACACCGATCCTCTGGCGTCTGCCGCCATCAAGCTCATGGGGATAGGAATTTGCCAGCCTTCTGGCCAGTCCGACCGTATCCATCAGTTCCAAAACCTGTTTTTCAAGATCCTGCTTTGACTGCGCCCGGTGATAAATCTGAAGCGGTTCCGCAATGATTTCACTGACCGATTGTCTTGGATTTAATGACGCAAATGGATCCTGAAAGATCATCTGCATGTCTTTGCGAATTTCGTTCAGCTCTGATTTCTTCAAATCGCTGATATCTTTTCCTTCAAAAATGATCTGGCCGTCTGTTCTCTCAAGAAGATGAATCAGGACACGACCGAGAGTGGACTTTCCGCATCCCGACTCCCCTACGACTCCGAGCGTTTTCCCCGCTTCAATGGAAAAGCTGACATCGTCAACGGCATGGAGCATGCCCTTCGGTGTTTTGAAGTATTTTTTTAAATGCTTTGCTTCCAAAATAGTAGCCAAAATCCGCACCTCCTCTAAGTTTCAGCGTATTTGATGCAGCGGACAAAGTGTCCCGGAGTAACCTCTGTCAATTCAAACTTTTTATGACGGCAGCTCTCACAGCAATCCGGGCAGCGCAGGCTGAAGCTGCATCCTATGGGAAGATTGGTGGGGTCCGGCATAAGGCCTTTGATTGGTTTTAGGCGGTGAACATCCTCGTCAAAATTAGGGATGGAATTAAAGAGTCCAATGCTGTATGGGTGGAGCGTGTGATTATAAATATGATCCAGTGTACCATATTCAACAATTTCTCCGGCATACATGATTGCCGCCTTGTCACAGATATCTGCCACGACACCCAAGTCATGCGTAATGAGAATCAGCGTTGTCTTTAGCTCCCGGATAATGCGGTCAATCATCTCAAGAACCTGCGCCTGAATTGTAACGTCCAAGGCTGTTGTAGGCTCATCTGCGATCAAAAGAGAAGGGCTGCGGGCCAATGCAATCGCAATAATGACTCTCTGCTTCATGCCGCCGGAAAATTGATGCGGATACTCCGAATAACGCTCGCCCGGAATTCCAACCATTTCCAGCATTTCCTTTGCCTTTGCCGCAGCTTCCAGCTTGGTGGTTTTTTCATGAAGCCGGATCACCTCGCTGATTTGATCCCCCACCGTGATTACCGGATTCAGGGCGGTCATAGGATCCTGGAAAATCATGGATATTTTTTCACCGCGCAGCTTTCTGAGCTCGCTTTGCGGCAGCTTTGTCAGATCTTTTCCTTCAAAAATTATTTCTCCGCTTTTAATCCTGCCGGGTGGAGAAGTAATGAGCTGCATGATCGAAAGTGCCGTCGTGGTCTTTCCCGCCCCGGTTTCTCCCACCAGTCCCAGAGCTTCGCCTTTTTCGAGGGTAAAGCTCAGATTGTTGACGGCTTGGACAATGGATTTTCCGGAGGTATATTCAACGGTTAGATTTCTGACTTCCAAAATAGGTTCTGACATTTTCATATCCCTCCTTAAATCTTCAGTTTCGGATCAAGAGCATCACGAAGTCCGTCTCCGAGAATGTTAAACGCAAATACAGTTATCATTATCATCATACCCGGAAAGGTGACGACCGGCCAGAAATCACGAATATACGCGCGACCGGCAGAAAGCATGGAACCCCATTCCGGTGTGGGAGGCGTGATTCCAAGTCCAAGAAAACTTAAAGATGCCGCAGATAAAATTGCAACCGCAATGCTCATGGTTGCCTGGACGATAATCGGAGCCAGACAGTTCGGAAGAATGTGCCTCGTAATAAGGCGGAAATCGCTGGCGCCTATGGAACGCGCTGCTTCAATATACTCCATCTGTTTTACCGACAAAATAGATGCTCTGACAATTCTTGCATATCCGGGAACCGCACCGATTCCCACAGCTACAATCAGGTTTCCAAGGCCCGGCCCGAGCGCGGATGCTATCGAAAGTGCAAGAAGAATATTCGGGATAGCCAGCACAATATCCACGAGCCGCATAATGATATTGTCAGCCACCTGGCCGTAAAATCCTGCAATGCACCCCAAAATCACTCCGAACAGGCAGGAAAACGATACGGAAATCAGCCCGACAGAAAGCGAGTATCTTGCTCCATAGATCAAACGGCTTAAAATATCACGTCCATAGTCGTCTGTGCCCAGGAGGAACTCCGAGCACGGATAAGTAAACCGGCGAGACAAATCCTGATCGTCCGGCCCATACGGGGCAATCTGTTCCGCAAAAACAGCGAGGATAATCAGCAGAAAGATAATGATAAGGCTGGCTATCGCCAGTCTGTTCTTTGCAAAGCGTCCCATGATCTCCCGGAACTGGCTTTGCTTTTTAAAGACAACCTGCGTCTCCTGACCGAAGGTCTTTGTATCAGATTGATTAGCCATTACTGGAAGCCCCTCCTTTCACTGCCGCCTGTTTGTCCTTTTTAGGGCGAATGTACTGAGAACGAATTCTTGGATCTACGAACGCATAAAGAATGTCAATCAGTAAATTCACAATAGACGTAGAAAACGCAATCAGTAAAACGCCGCCCTGTACAATGGGGAAATTCTGAAGTTTAATGGCATCGACCATCAGTTTTCCAATCCCTGCGATTGAAAAAACCGTTTCCGCCATGACAGCGCCGCCCATGAGACGGCCAAACTGAAGTCCTGCAACTGTTATGATGGGAATCAATGCATTTGGCAGTGCATGACGCAGTATCACTAGAGTCTCATTCTGTCCTTTTGCCCGGGCAGTTCGGATGTAATCCTGCCTGACAACCTCCAGCATGCTGGAGCGGGTCATTCTCATAATCGTCGCAGTAGAGTTCATTCCCAGTGAAATGACCGGCAAGATCCAATGAAGGGGACTGGAAAGCCCTGAAGGCGGAAGAATTTTCCAATTAACAGCAAAGATAATGATTAACATCAACGCGAGCCAGAAGTTGGGTATGGAAACACCCAAAAGAGAAAACGTCGTTGCAAGATTATCAAAAATGGAATACTGTTTTGTTGCCGAAATGATTCCCATGGAGACGCCAAAAATCAGGGACAGCAACACCCCAGCCCCAGCTAACTTAATCGTCGTGGGGAACCTGTCTAAAAGCTCCTCTGTAACAGGGCGTTTAGTAGAATAAGAGGTTCCCAGATCTCCATGAAGCACCCCTTTCATGTAATTAAAATATTGAACCAGATATGGGTCGTTTAGTTTCAATTCTTCCCGCAGCTGTTCCTTCTGTTCAATGGTGGCGCTGTCTCCTAACAGCATATCCGCCGCATCACCTGGCGTCAGATACATCATGGTAAAGATAATCAAGGTAACGCCAATCAGAACAGGAATCATCATAAGAATTCGTTTTCCTATAAAGCGCAGCAAATTTGCAACCCCTTTCTTCTGATGAGGTGCTGCACCCGAACTTTATGTTCGGATGCAGCTTTTCGAGAGCATTCAGTCTATTCAAGAACTTGAATATTTTCCATTTTCAGGTAATTCATTCGATCAAATTCAAATCCCTCTACTTTGTCTGATACGGCATAGATGGTATTTTTAAATGCCAGCGGAATGGTCCACTTTTCTTCCCACAAATAGTCACAGATATCGTAATAAGCTTCCGCGCGCTCTTCCGTATTATAAATAGCCTTTGCGTCAGCAAGCATTTTATCAAGGTCTGCATTATTGGAATTCAACCGGTCACCAAACGCAGAATCATAAATAATCAGCGTACTTGCCGGGTCAGACGCGCTTCCGTTTCGGATGCCGACCTGAAGCGTATTTCCCTGTGCCAGATAAGCCGCCACTTCGGCTGTACTTACGTTTGTCTCAACGCCAATCTGCTTCCACATATTCTGAACGGCTTCTGTTAAACGCTGCATCTCTTCCAGCGGCTGGACAACAAAGTTAAGAGTCACCCCATCTGCATATCCGGCCTCTGCAATCAGCTGCTTTGCAGCATCTACATCATACATATTCGGATCATAGGTTTTCGCTCCCAGAATCGTCGTAGGCATGATGCTGTCAGCCACCGTTGCCGTATCTCCGTAAACTGCATCGACAATGGCTTCTCTGTCAATGGCATATGCCAATGCCTGTCTTAAACGAACATCAGATAAAACCGGATCCTGCATATTAAACGTAATGGTCGTGTACTGATATCCTGGCTCCATTTCTACGCGGATTCCCTCTGCTTCCTGAAGTCTCGGCACTTCGCTGGCCAGCACGTTCAGACAAATATCCGCGTTTCCTGTCTCCATTTCAATAACACGATTGGCAGATTCCGTAATAATTTTATAGACAAGGTTCGGAGTTTTCGGCGCTTCTCCCCAGTAATCCTCATTGGCTGTCAAATGGAGCTCTGTTCCTGTTACCCACTCTTCCAGTTTATACGGGCCAGTTCCTACCGGGGCATGTCCGAAAGCATCCTCTCCCATTTCTTCTATGGCACGTTTACTGACAATCGCGCCTCTCTGTCCGTTTAAGGTATCATAAATGGATGCATCCGGAGATTTCAGCTTGATTTCAACGGTCAGATCGTCGATGACCTTGGTGTTTTCCGGGTCAAACGTAATAAAGGTAGACGAACTTCCCGGATTGGTGCAGGCCCGTTCGATAGTATATCGCACATCTTCAGCCGTTAACGTATCACCATTATGGAATTTAACGCCATCCCGCAGATGGAAGCGAAACGTCGTATCATCAATCTGTTCCCAGCTTTCTGCGAGACATGGAACCGGCTGGCTGTTCTCATCCAGGGTAACAAGTGTATCATATATCTGCGTTGATACGGCGCCACAGGACATCTTCCCCTGTGCCTGCGGATCCAAAGTTGTCGGTTCCTCCCAATGTGCAATCGTGATCGTGTCCTTATAAGAACCTTCTCCTCCGGAAACATTCTCTCCTGTACCTCCGGAACCTGGGTCACTGTTCTGTCCGCAGCCCGCAGCCATTGCTGCAATTATGGAAATGGCAAGCGCCGTCGATAAGATGCGTGCTATTTTTCTTTTTTTCATTTCATACGCCTCCTGATTCATAAACGTTTTACATGCTATAACTTTTTAAGGTCTGCAATCGTGTCTGTAAGGCCAACTGAAAACAGACGGTCCACATTCCAAAGCGGGTCACCTCCCTCCAAAAAGCGTTTTCTCAAGGAAACTTCACGCGCAACAGATTCTTCTGCTTTCTTCAGTGCCTCTTCATAACCATCTGAAGGAAGAACTACGACCCCATCCGCATCACCAAAGACAAGATCGCCTGGATTCACATGTGCGCCACAGCATACAATCGGGATCTGAACTTCTCCCGTAGCTCCGTAAATCATTGTCGTAACAGAAGATATCCCGGTGCAGAAAACAGGAATCTCCAATTTTTCAATCGCACGTGAATCCGTCGCCGGGCCGTCAATCACAATTCCGGCCATTCCCTGTCCCTGAGCATAGGTTGCCACCATCTCTCCGCAGCATGCAAAGGTTTGATCTCCGCAGCGGTCAATCACGATGACAGAGCCCTTTGGTGCATGCTTGATCCCATAATACAGTGCACAGGAATCGCGTCCGGAAATACGAACCGTATAGGCCGGGCCAATCATTCTCTTGTCATCCCGACGAATCGGCTTCATCTCGGGCCGCATAAATCCCCCATTGATATAATGCCCGACTGTCGCCGGATCCACCGATAAGAAACGTTCTTTTAAAGTATCTGTTAATTCCATAATTGTACAGCCCCTTTCATAAGTTTTTGCATTTGATTTCTAATTTGGGATTGACAGTTTTGTTCCTGCCAAGTAATATATTAGTATATTAATATAATACTATATTTTTTTACAGCTGACAACTGTTTTTTTGAAAACATGACAAAAAGAGGCAGAATTTTATAAAATCTTCATATAAAATGCACAAGAAAGTTGAAAGGAGACGAAGAAATGAAGGAGACCAATTGGATCAAACTGATGAGCACCTCAGAATTCGCCGAGAGAAAGAAAGGCTGTGATACCGTTATCATTCCTGTCGGCGCCACGGAAGGCTATGGACCGCATCTGCCAATGGGTTCCGATATTTTAGTTGCCCAAAAAATATCGGAGCTTGTGGCAGAAAAGGTAAATGCCCTGATCGGTCCTTCCGTTGAAGTAGGGGAATCCTATTCATTGGGTGGCTTTCCGGGAACAATCTGTATTAAGCCTGAAACCTGGACAGCATTTTTTCATGATATTATGGAATCTCTCGTCAAATGGGGATTTAAGAATTTCATGATTATCAATGGACATGCCGGCAATGTTCCGCTGATCGGCCACACAGCCCGCTCCATGCAGGATCAGTACGGCATTAAATGCGCACAGATTGACTGGTGGCGCTTTACCCAGGCAAAAGGCATCGGGATTCTCGAAAATTCCGGATGGATGGCCCATGGGCATGCAAGCGAATGCGGCACATCTGTACTTTTATACCTGTACCCAGATTATGTGGAAATGGAACAGGCCGATAAGGCAGAGCCTGCCAGAGAGGGCTTCACAAGAGACTCTGATATTATTACATATGTTCCGTTTCATCTAACGGCTCCGCGGGCACTTTTGGGAGATGCTACCGTAGGAAACGCCCAGAAAGGCGAAGAGTTGGTAAATAAGTGCGTTGAACGAATTGTTTCATATATGCAGCAGGAATTTGACTGTTAAAGTCCAGAAAGCGAGTCGGAAATTCCTTTTGACATCTGGCTTTTCCAATGTCATACTTATGAAAAGAGGAGGTATATAACGATGAAAAAGAATTTTATTGTCGGTGTGGTACAGTTGGATCCAAGAGATAATTATGAAGAGAATCTGCAGTCGGCCGAAAAATGGATTCGGGAAGGCGCAGAGCGGGGAGCAAAGCTGCTGGTTCTTCCGGAAGTATGGACCTACCAGGGGCCAACTCCGATTGACTTTGCTGAGGATATTCCAGGGGGGACATGTTTTTCTATGCTCTCAGATCTGGCAAAAGAGTATGGAATTTGGATTCATGGTGGAAGTATTACAGAAAGAATTCCGGGCGATTCCGTCAAGACGTACAACACAACGATGGTCATCAGCCCCGAGGGACAGTTAGCCGCAAAATACAGAAAAATTCATACCTTTGATGTCGATGTGGAAGGCGCAGGTTCTTACAGAGAATCTGACCGGAAGCGTTCCGGCAGTGAAATTGTTGTATGCGATGCCGGAGATTACGGAAAACTTGGACTTTCCATTTGCTATGATATTCGTTTCCCCGAAGTCTTTCGTCTCCAGGCATTGGAAGGCGCTGATATTTTATGTCTGCCGGCAGCTTTCCTTATGATGACCGGAAAGGATCACTGGGAGCCGTTGATCCGTGCACGAGCCATCGAAAACGGCTGCTATATGATCGCCTGCGGCCAGTGCGGAAACAAACCGACAGCCCATATGTATGGACATTCCATGATTGTTGATCCGTGGGGCCGTGTTATTGCAATGGCCGGGGAAGAACCGGGAGTTACAACTGCCATGATTGATTTTGCATATTTGGAAAAAGCAAGAAATCAGCTGTACACGCTCCAAAACAGAAGGGAAAATGTCTATACCTTAAAAAAGAATGACTAATTTCTCCTGCTGCTTCTCAGCGTCTTCTGTGAGAAATCATGCATATATGTCAAATATATTAGTATATTTATGCTTGACATTGAGAGAAACAGTGTTGTAAGATTATAAGAAAATTAAGAAGGGATTCTGGTAATCATGGCGGTAAGAGGTATTGATGTATATGGTATTCTGAAAACGAAAATTATAACTCTCGAATTCTATCCCGGACAAATGATAAAAGAATCCCTTCTGATCGAAGAGCTGCACGTAAGCCGAACGCCAGTACGTGAGGCTCTTATTTTGCTTGCAAATGAAATGCTGGTACAGGTATATCCCCAAAGAGGAACATATGTTTCAAAAATTGACGTGGAGTATGTCCGTCAACTCGCGGTAATGCGTCATATTTTGGAAAAAAAAATTCTATCAGGTTTATGTGAAAGAAAGGAACGCCTTCAAACACAATTTGCAGAAAACATGCTCGCTTTATCACTTGCCATTCAAAATAAAAACATTGTAGAATATTTAAAGACTGACGGCGAATTTCACAGACGCCTGTTTGACTGCGCCGGTTATCCTGTTATCTGGGATAAACTTTGCCGTTCCCATCAGACACGCTATCGTATGCTGGATCTTTCCGTTTTCAGCGATGTCATGGAAGATACCTTAAACGAACATAAGCAGATTTTAACGTGTATTGAAGATGGAAACTGCAGCCAGCTGCAAAAAATGCTGGAAGCACATCTTGATCCCAATATTGCACGTGAGAAGGAATTAAAAGAAAGATTTCCTGAATATTTTGGCTCGCTTGACGTGCGCCAGAGTCAGATTGTCGATCTGTTAGATTAGGCTTCGATATCTCTGCCTATTCTGACTCTCTCATTCAAACCACCTCTACTCCCCCTTCAGCGTCCTCATATACCGCCACACCAGAACAAGCGCCACCGCACATCCTATGATTTCCGCCACCGGCGTCGCACATGCAACACCGTAGACTGGCCAGACGCTGTTAAACAGAAACATGAGCGGGATGTCGAGAATCCCTTTCCGCATCATGGACAGGGCTGTGGCCTGGGCCTTTTTGGCGCTGGCCTGGAAAAACATCATCATCGTCATGGTGGCTGCCGCCAACGGCATGGCAAGGCTGATAATATGGATGAAATTCTGCCCGAATTCCACCGTGGCCGCATCGTCGATGAACAGCTTCACGAGCCCGCCGCCGAAGAGCATGGAAACGCACATGCAGAACGCGGCAAAGCCGACGGTGATTTTGGCCGCCCCGGCGATGGAGCGCTTCATGCGTGTATAATTCCCTGCCGAATGGTTGTAGGCAATGAGCGGCAGGGCTCCCTGGGTCACGCCGGTGGAAACGCGGAATGACAGCATGTTGATTTTCTTTGCAATGCCCATGCCGGCCACGGCCGCCGAGCTGGCCTCGGAAATCAGGTTGTTGACGACTGCATTGGATGCACTGGAAAGGGCTGTCATGAGAAACGACGGAAGCCCAATGCTCACAACATCCGCAGGGATGCTTTCCTGCACGGAAAATTCCCTCGGGCTTAATGTCAGGACGGAACTTGCCCTGTGCCGAAGGATATAGACGATAAAATAGATCGCAGCGATGCAGTTGGAAACCATGGTTGCCATGGCCGCACCCATGACCTCGTACCCGTCCGGCAGAAGCACGAACATGAAAACCGGATCCAGGATCATGTTTATGACGCCGCCCAGGGACACGCCGATGCTGGCCTCCTTTGAGGCGCCCTCCGACCGCACCAGGTGGGCTAAAAGCGGGTTCATGACCGTGGGAATGCCGCCGATGACGCATGTCCAGAACATGTAGGAACGGCAGTAGGAAAATGTCCCGTCCCCGGCGCCGAGAAGACGCAGGATAAATGGATGGAACAGAAGAAGAATCACCGAATAGAAAGCGGCAAACAGGAATCCGGCCCAGACGGAAAAAGCACTGACATGCCGCGCCTTCTCAAATTTTTGCTCCCCGAGGCACCTGGCAATCAGGCTGGAGCCGCCGATGCCGAACAGGTTCGCCATGCCGGTCATAAGCAGCATGAGCGTCATGCAGATGGAAGCGGCCGCTACCATGTCCGGATTCTTTGTCTGGCCAATGTAGTAGGTGTCCGCCAGGTTGTAAATAACGGAAATAATCTGGCTTAGGACCGTCGGTACGGCCAGGGTCAGGACGGCCTGAAGCTCCGGCATTTCCCGGAATATCCGTTTTTCCCTCTCATTAAGTCCCTGCTTCAATGTTTTTCCTCCCCGCTGTCCGTCTCTGCAAGTGCATTTGCCCAGTCCACATAGCCCTTTACCATAAAATCAAAGCTGTCATCGGCGCGAAGCTTGCTGCCGGTAAAATAGCCGGCCATCTCAAAAGTCGCATACCCATGGAGCGCCGCCCGGAAGCACCTGGAAAAATGTACCGATGCCTCTCCCGGAATCTCGTACCGCCTTACCACCTTTGCGATTACTGCCAGGCTGTCGCGGCCCACCTGGATCAAACTCTCATCCTGGTCGATGGCCGGAAGCCCGATAATGGCCCGGTAGAGCTCATAGTTTTCCTTTACAAAGCGACGGTATTCGTGAGCCAGGGAAAGGAGCGCCTCGTCCCGCGTCTTTCCGGCACACGCCTTTTCCAGGGCATCGTTTAGCTTGTTAGATGCATGGACGCCCACAGCCCTGTTGATATCCGCTACGCTGCTCACATGGTTATAGAGCGACGCCGCCTTCACATGGAGGCGCTGCGCCAGTTCCCTCACGGAAAAATTGTTGTACCCCTTCTCCTCGACCAGCTCCGACGCTGCGCCGACGATCACTTCCATTGTCAGTCCTTTCCCCTTCATATGTACTCCTTCTCCATTTGGCTAACATTGTTAGTTTTTATTTTAAACACATCTTCTTCGTGTGTCAAGCATAAAAAAGCAGCATTCCGGCGATATCGGATGCCGTATGCCGCTTTTGGATAAGATTTGTTTTCTTTATTTTAGCATAGAGTTTGAGGGATGTAAACTGGCGGAATTGCGGCTATATCTGATTCTCCTTTCACTTTTTCTTTTTGTTGACATATCAACATCCCTCCGATATAATTGACTTATCAACGATTATATCCGAAAAAAGGGGGCTTTTCTTCCATGGAAACTTCCATATCCATCAACCGCAACATCCGGCGCCTCTACCGCCTTTCGCAGAAATACGCCATGGCCCAGATGCGCCATCCGGAGCTGACGCCGGCCGAGTTAAAACTCTTACGGCATATTGGCTTTCACGGCGAAGTGAGCCAGCGCCATCTCGCCGAGGACTTAAGCGTCGACAAGGCCATGATCTCCAGAATCCTTCAGAAGCTGGAGCGGATGGGCTACTTAATCCGGAAAGAGGATGAAAACGACGCCCGCCAGAAAAATGTCATTGCGCTTCCTGCCGCGAAGGAAATCCATGACATGAGCCGTGAACTTTCCGAAAGCTTCTTTGACCGGCTGACGGCCGACATTCCCGCCGATGAACTTGCGCTTTTCGACCGCCTTCTTGCTCAGATGGTGGAAAAAGCCAGGGAACTGAAAAAAGGACAGGAGGAAGGCCAGGCATGAAACACTTTCTTCAATATGTAAAACCGCATATCCCGACCATGGTTTTCGGTTTCCTCATCAAATTTTCCGGTACCATCGTCGACCTCCTGATCCCGTACATCCTTTCCTACATCATCGACGAGGTGACGCCGAAAAATGACATCTTCCTCGTGGTGAAATGGGGGCTTGCGATGATCCTCTGCGCCGCCCTGGTACTGATTTTCAATGTGTGGGCCAACCGCGTGGCCGCCGCTGTTTCCCGCGACACCATCGAAGCCCTTCGCTATGACCTGTTCCATAAGATTTCCTATCTCTCCAGCTCCCAGGTGGATTCCTTTACGATCCCGTCCCTGGTGACGCGCATGACGACAGACACCTACAACCTCCACCGGATGCTCAACATGATTCAGCGCATGGGCGTCCGCGCCCCGATCCTTTTAATTGGCGGCATCGTCGTCACCATGGTCATCGACCCTGTCCTTTCCGGGATTCTCTGCATGCTGATCCCGTTTATGACGGTGGTTGTCGTCTATGTCAGCAAAAAAAGCGTGCCCATGTTTACGAAGGCGCAGCTTTCTGCTGACAACATGATCCGTGTCGTCCGCGAAAATGCCACCGGCATCCGGGTCATCAAGGCCTTAAGCCGCACCGACCATGAAATTCACCGTTTCGAGACGGTCAATTCCCAGCTAAACGCCGACGAGACGAAGGCCAACACGACTATGGCGGTCACGAGCCCCATCATCAACCTGCTTTTAAACACAGGCCTCGTCCTGGTTGTGGCCGTCGGCGCCTTCCGAGTGGCCTCCGGGCACATGAAGCCGGGTGCCATCGTGGCTTTCCTTACGTATTTTACCATCATTTTAAACGCCGTCATGTCGGTCTCCCGCCTGATTACCATGTATTCCAAGGCGGTTGCCAGCGCCGGCCGCATCGAGGAAGTTTTGACGACGCCGGCAGACATGGCGATTCAGGCAGAGACAGCCGAAGAAAAAGCGGCCGAAACAGCCGGCGGCGAAGTCCCCCATGTGGAATTCGACCATGTGAGCTTTTCTTATAATAAACGGGTGAAAAACCTGAGTGACATCAGCTTTTCTTTAAAGCCCGGCCAGTCTCTCGGTATCATCGGGCCCACCGGCGCCGGGAAAAGCACCCTGGCACAGCTTCTTCTCAGGCTCTACGACATCGACGAAGGCCAGATCCGCATAAACGGCAGGGACATCCGTTCCTTCCCGCTAAAGGAGCTGCGGGAAAAATTCGGCGTCGTCTTCCAGAACGATGTTTTGTTTAAGGAAACCCTGCTCCAGAACATTGACATGGGACGGAGCCTGAAAACTGAAAACATCGACGAGGCCGTCCGCATTGCCCAGGCCGCCGATTTCATCGCGGAAGCCGGCGGATACGGCCTTCCCGTCGCGGCAAAGGGCGCCAACCTAAGCGGCGGCCAGAAGCAGAGAGTCCTCATTGCCAGGGCCCTGGCCGGGCACCCGGAATTCCTGATTCTCGATGACTCCTCCAGTGCCCTGGACTATAAGACCGACGCCAGGTTCCGAAACGACCTGGCAGAGACCTTTTCCGGCACTACCACAATCATCATTGCCCAACGAATCAGCTCCATCATGCACTGTGACAAAATCCTCGTGCTGGAGGACGGCATGCCTTTGGGGCTCGGCACTCACGAGGAGCTCATGAAAACCTGCGAGGCTTACAGAGAAATCAGCGAAATCCAGATGGGAGGTGATGCGGCATGAAACGGAAAGGAACCATGATCCGGATTCTCGGCTATCTGATGCGCCACAAAAAGCAGCTTTTCTTCGTGCTGTTTTTGTCCTTCTTATCGAACGTGCTGGCTTTGGCCGGCCCGAGGCTTTCCGGCAACGCCATCAACCTCATAAGCGAAGGCGCCGAAGGCAATATGAACATGCCGTTAATCTTCCGCTACTGCGTGCTGATGCTGTTCTTTTATGCGGCCAGTTCGTTAATGAGCTACGTCGTCAACGTGTCCATGATTACGCTGTCGCGGAAAATCGTCTATACACTGCGAAGAGACGTGTTCAACCATCTTGCCGTGCTGCCGGTCAGCTACTTTGACAACAATACGACCGGAGATATTCTGAGCAGGATCTCCTACGACATCGACACCATCAACGCCTCTTTATCCAACGACGTGGTGCAGGTGCTCTCCAGTACCGTCACCATCGTCGGCTCCTTAATCATGATGATCCGCATCAGTCCCAAGCTGGTTCTGATTTTCGCTGTCACGATCCCGTTAGCCCTCGTGCTGGCCACGTACCTGACGCGGATGGTGCAGCCCATGTTCCGCGCAAGGTCAAGGGCCGCCGGGGAGCTGAACGGCTACGTGGAGGAGATGATTTCCGGCCAGAAAACCCTCCGCGCCTACACCCAGGAGGAGCGGGTCATCGGTGAAATGGCCGTCCAGAACAAAAAGCTTGTGGACTGCTATTATGAGACGGATTACTATGCCACCATCATCGGCCCCGGAACCAACGCCATCAACAACCTGGCGCTGGCTTTGATCTCCATCTTCGGCGCGATCCTGTATCTGCGGCGGCAAATCGACATCGGCGGGATTTCGTCCTTCGTCCTCTATTCCAGGAAGTTCACCGGTCCCATCCGGGAGCTGGCAGAAATCTACGGGGAGCTCCAGTCCTCCCTGGCTGCGGCCGAGCGCGTCTTCCGCATTTTAGACGAGGCGCCGGAACCGGCCGATCTGCCCCAGGCCAGAGATCTGGAGCGGGTGGACGGAAACGTCAGCCTCTCTCACGTGAACTTCGGATATGAGAAAGACCGTGTCATTTTAAAAGACTTCAGCATGGAAGCGCCCAAAGGCAGCTTAATCGCCATCGTCGGCCCCACCGGCGCCGGGAAGACCACCTTCATCAACCTTCTGATGCGGTTTTACGACATTGACAGCGGGACAATCCGCGTGGACGGGAAAAATGTCACGGATATCACACGAAAAAGCCTGCGGCTGGCTTACTCCATGGTGCTCCAGGATACCTGGCTGTTCTACGGGACGATCTATGAAAACATCGCCTACGGCCGCCCGGAAGCCACCCGCGAGGAAGTCATCGCAGCCGCAAAGGCCGCCCATATCCACACCTATATTGAAAGCCTGCCCCAGGGCTATGACACGCTGTTAATCGACGACGGCACCAACATTTCCAAGGGCCAGAAGCAGCTTCTCACCATCGCAAGGGCGCTGCTCATGCACTCGCCGATGCTGATTTTAGACGAGGCCACTTCCAACGTGGACACCAGGACGGAACATCAGATCCAGGCTGCCATGCGGAGCCTCATGGCTGACAAAACCTGCTTCGTCGTGGCTCACCGGCTTTCCACCATCCGGAACGCCGACTGCATCCTGGTGGTGCGGGACGGAAACGTGGTGGAGCGCGGAAATCATGAGGAGCTGATGAAACAGAAGGGATTTTATTACGAAATGCACCAGGCACAGTACCGTTAGCGGCGGCTGTAAAAACAGGCCGGCAGGAGCCATACCTGCCGGCCTGTCATATTCTGTTCTTACAGATTCCTCTCCACAAGATCCTGCAAAGAGTTCTCATACTTCTTAAAAGGAATTTCCCCGTTATAATCCAAAAAATCTTTCACATAGCCAAGTGCCGCGGCCACGCCGGAAATCATGCCCTGCTCGTCCAAGTCAAACTCAGCCGTATGGTGGTTCGCGCCGGAACCGAGCTCGTCATTCTGGATTCCGGTAAAGGTGATGACGCCGGGCCAGAGCTTTAAGTACATGTTCATGCTCTCGGAAGCCATCCACGGCGTCGCTGCCGTCAGCGCATCCTCGCCAAGGTACTTCTTCACCGCATTTTTGGCGATCTGGCTGCACACGGCATTGTTGTCGCATTCAAACAGCGGCTTCGGCATGCGGATGATCTCGTAAGTACAGTGGTGAAGCTTCGTCTCATGCTCCAAAATCTCCACAAACTCCTTCATAAACGGCGCGCCGGCCCCTTCTACATTGAAGGTGCGGACACTCCCGGCGAACACTAGCTCGTCCGGGATAATGTTCATCTTTGTCCCGCACTGGACGGTGCCGATGGAAAACGTCAGCACATCATAGGGGCTCACATACTTCATCCGCAGCATGTTCATATTTGTGTAGATGGCATGGAAGCAGTCCAGCACGCTGTGAGCCAGATCCGGCCTGGAACCGTGGCCGGTCAGCCCCCTGAGGCGGACATTGATGCCGTATGCCCCGGAGAGGACTGCCCCCGGCTCTGCGGAAATCTGCCCTGCCTTCACATCCCACTTCACATGGGTCGCAAAGCAGGTGTCCACCGGAAGCTTCGCTGTCTCCACCACATATTTTAAAAGGTTTCTGACCTGGCCGCCGCCTTCCTCTCCCTGCTCGAAGCAGAGAATCACGCTGCCGTTCAACTCGTCTTTATGCTCATTCAGGATTTTCGCCTCCGTAAGCAGCATGGCCGTATGGGCGTCATGGCCGCAGGCATGGGACACACCGTCGTTTTTGGATACACAGATTTTGTCCCTGCACAGGTTTTTCGGATTTTCCGGAATCGGGAGTGCATCAATATCAGCCCGCAGAAGCACGGTCTTTCCCGGCTTGCCTCCGTGGATCTGGCCGATGATGCCGCCGTCCGGGATCTGCACATACTCGATTCCCATGGAATCCAGCTCTTTGCAGATAAATTTCAGCGTCTCAAACTCTTCTCCCGCCACTTCGGGATTTTCATGAAGGCGGCGGCGTGCAGAGACTGTATAGTCAAAATATTTTTTCGCTTCCCTGATCGGCTCCATGTTTCCTCTCCTTTCCGAACGGCCTTTACTTTACGGAAACACGGCGGAAGTTCTTCTTGCCGCGCTTTACGACGATTCCGCCGTCCGAAAGCTGCTCTTTCGTGTAGGCGGCCTTGATGTCCTTCACCGGCTCGCCGTCCACGGAAACACCGCCCTGTTCCACGTTTCTTCTCGCCTCGGAGCGGGATGCGGAAAGGCCTGATTTCTGAAGGATGGATAAAATGTCAATGGAACCGTCCGTAAAATCGTCATCCGAAAGGACGGCTTCCGGCATTTCTGCCGCGTTTCCGCCGGCAAACAGCGCCCTTGCGCTCTCCTGGGCCTTCTTCGCCTCTTCCTCGCCGTGAACCAGGTTTGTCAGCTCGTATGCCAGGATCTCCTTGGCCTGGTTTAACTGGCTGCCTTCCCACTTCGCCATTTCGTCGATCTGCTCAAGCGGCAGGAACGTGAGAAGACGCATGCACTTGATGACATCGGCATCGTCCACGTTTCTCCAGTACTGGTAGAACTCGAAGGGGCTCGTCTTGTTGGGATCCAGCCATACGGCGCCGGACTGGGTTTTTCCCATCTTCTTTCCCTCGGAATTTAAAAGCAGGGTGATCGTCATGGCATGGGCATCTTTCCCAAGCTTTCTGCGGATTAACTCCGTGCCGCCGAGCATGTTGCTCCACTGGTCGTCGCCGCCGAACTGCATGTTGCAGCCGTATCTCTGGAACAGCTCATAGAAGTCATAGCTCTGCATCAGCATGTAGTTGAACTCCAAAAAGCTTAAGCCTTTTTCCATTCTCTGCTTATAGCACTCGGCTGCCAGCATCCTGTTTACGGAGAAGTGGGGGCCGATCTCACGCAGAAATTCCACATAATTGAGGTCTAAGAGCCACTCGGCATTGTTTACCATCAGGGCTTTTCCCTCGGAGAAGTCGATGAACCGGCTCATCTGCTTTTTGAAGCAGTCGCAGTTATGCTGGATGGTCTCCACGGTCATCATCTGGCGCATGTCGCTTCTTCCGGACGGGTCTCCAACCATGCCGGTGCCGCCGCCGATTAAAGCGATGGGCTTGTTGCCTGCCATCTGAAGGCGCTTCATCAGGCAGAGTGCCATGAAATGCCCTACGTGAAGGCTGTCTGCCGTCGGGTCAAAGCCGATGTAGAAGACAGCTTTCCCCTCATTTACCATTTTTCTGATTTCTTCTTCGTTTGTGACCTGGGCGATGAGCCCTCTGGCCTGAAGTTCCTCATAAACTCCCATTGTATTCTCTCCTTTGCCTGTAAGCGGTGCGGCGGCGCGTGAAGCCGGGTTTTCCTATGGAATAAAAATGCCCCGTCCTTATCAAAAGGACGAGGCATGCTCTCGTGGTACCACCTAATGTTCCCGGAAGGCTCCCGCCGTCCGGCTTATGGGGCTTTCCGGCCCCCGGCACGGTAACGTGTGCCGCTTCCGTCGCAGCCTACCGGGAATCTCCTTTCGGTGCGAAGCTCCGAGATGTATTCACAAAGAATCTCCCTGCGCGCCTCTCATCGTCCGGCTGCTTTCTGTCCAGGGGCAAAAACCGCTACTTCTTCTCTTCACCGCTTGTTTCTGTCATTTTGTTATAGCCCTCATTATATGGGGCTTTGTTTTTTTTGTCAAGGCTTTATGAGAAAAAGCATATGTACTTCTAATACCCATACAGTTCCACCGGCTCCGATTCCCCGATCTTCATGGTATAGAATGCCGACCGCTCGCGCTGGTAGACGGGACGCCAGCCAAAGTTTTCCTCCGTGCGGATACTCCATTCCACCGTAAAGAACAAATCATCCCCAATGATATCCAACTCGGAAATCAGCGCAATTTTATCTTCCGATCCCTGCGGACTATCCAGGAATCCAAATCCCGCGCTTTTTGGTATGAGTGTCTGGTAGCTCATCAGTTCCTCATTATACCGCAGGATTTCTCCGCCCACGCAGATGAAGGAACCAGGTCTGCTGAGGCTGGCATCGCTTTGTGCTGTCGTCCAGGTGTCCTCCCCGTCTTTCCTGGTCATGACATGACATACCTTATAGGGGTAATCATCCCAGAAGCCCACATACGACCCCATTCCATCCTCGGTTCCGATGTAGTAAAGGCTGGTTTCCTCTCCGCTCTCCACCACCAAAAATTCCTCAGCTCCTAAATCTCCGTATGGAACACATACCTGGCGATTCGTCCCACTCACATCAATGCTGTTGATGCCGCCTTTTTGGAAAAAGCCGCCGGTTCCGGCATAAAAGCCGTAGGAGTAATAGATCGTATCTCCTTTTTTCATAAGCTGGCAGACCTCCAGCCCCATCGCTTCTCCCGCACCCACTGTCACACTGTCCAGGGTTTCCACCTGGCTTCCGTCTATGGTGACCCGAAACAGCGTAAACTTCGATGTCTCTTTGTACTCAGCCTCCGTGTAATAGCAGTACCCATCAATGGCTCCAAGGAAGTTATAACCTGTATCTGTTATGGTTTCCAGCGTATGATCTGCCTTGAGAACGGCCACTCCGCCCCCTTCCGCATAGCTTTTCCGGCCGATCAGCGTACCGTTTTTGACATCTGCCGCCCATGGTTCAAAGAAACCATGTTCTACCCGGTCTCCTCCGTCCAGGTTCACGGAAAACAGATTTGCACCGTCTTCCTTCAGATAAATCCGTTCTCCTGCAATGAAAATCGGCCCGTATCCCCTGGCACTCAAAAGGACATCCTCACTGCCGTCTTCATGACGGCAAATCAGTTGGTTGTTCGCCTGCATATGCGTATAGTAGGCGAAGGTTCCGGTGGAAGAAAAGCTTTCCGCATTATATTTCCAGTAATAAAGATTTCCCAGATAACGAACCACATTTCCTCCATTGTTTTCTGCCTCGATGACGGGATGGACATATTCCGGCGGGATCTCTTCCCTGTGCGCCCCGGCGGTATCGCTGTATAAATTGCTCATGTTCCCGTAAAGAAGCAGGCTCGGATCGTACTGGGTGGTTTCCTCAAACCGTGTTATACAGGTCTGGTTTTTTATCAGCTTTCCGGCCAGCTCATCCATGGAAAGGGATTCCCCGGCATTCTGGCGGATTTCCTCCTCACTCGCATCCGAATGCCCGGCGAGATACATGTTTTTCCAGGCAGAGTAGAGGGAATCATAGCTGTGGGCAGAGGCTTCCGCCATCAGAGAGCCGATGAACCGCAGCTGGGCCACGTCTTCGATGCTGTCAAGAGTTCCTTTTTTGGCAACACGGACAATTTCATCCCCATACTGCGCCCGCATCAAAACAGACAGATCGCTTAACCGCATGGCGGCAGACACATTATCCCCGGCCTGCTGGGCAGTTTTCGCCGCCGGGATATATGCCTCCACAAAGGTGTGGGCCAGATCATAGGCAGAGAACACCAGCCCCACCGGGGTCTTTCCCAGATAAATGTCAGCCCCAAGGGAAGCAATGGCTTTCAAACTTTCCTTCACAACATTCCCCGTATAGTCCCCGTATTCCTTAAAAAGGGAACCGGCCACTTTATTCAGATCCTTACAATATTCCGCATACTGATCGTTCTCCATCTTGGACAGATATTCCAACTGATCCCGATAGCTTTCCCCCCAGTTTTCATACCGTCCGGCCGCGGCAATGGCCTTAGCCATGTCTGCTGCAAAACCGGCAGCCGTGAACGCCTGGGAAATGTTGTCCGGGATCTTTACATCCGACCAGGCCGTGACGGATTTTGTGAGCTTTTCCACCACCGAAGCTGTCCCGTCACTCAAGGTAGAAATGTCGTCCACCATTCCTGCGATGTCGCTGATATATTTACTGCTGTCTTTCTGGGCTTCCTCCCGCAGGCCGCCCATGATATTTTCACAGGGAACAGCCAGCGTCAGCAGGGCTTCCTTCATTTTCTCCAGGCTCCAGTAGTCGTCCCCGACAATGGGAATCAGATATTCCGGCTTCACCTCATCAGCAAAAGCCAGCAGGCCATATTTAAAGGAATTGCCCCATTTTTTGAATACCGTATCCCCCAGGATTTCTGCCGGGGAGGGGAGCACATCATCCATCTCCCAGAAATCGCCCACCACGTTCCAGAGCGTTTCCGGCGGGTTATAGACATACACGCAGTCCTCCTCGCAGACCCACTGGGCATTTAAAAGGTAAAGCATCTGTTCCAGAGGGATCACGGTTACTTTCCCTTTGGCAAATTGTGCGGTCTGAACCTCCCGCAAAGTGAATATCTCATTCTTATAGAGTCTGCCGACGGTTTCCCCCTGGGTGTAAATGCCGATGTCAATTTCCTTCGTCTTCGTGTCCACCTGTACAACATAATGATCCCGCCAGAACTCGAATTTCCCGTTTCCCGCATCCACGAGCTCTGCGCCGGCCAGGTTCGCGGCCGTCTGGGGCGACACCAGAATCATGGTTTCATCATATAACATCGCGTCTACCTTGCGTTGGCCCCGATCCTCGGTGTAAACGCAGAGTTCCCCCACGAGAGCTTCCGGTTCCTCTTTACCGCCAGCAGTTTCCCCGGCAAAAGCAGGAGATACGAACTGCAAAGCCATCATTGCCGTAGCAAGCAGAAACGCCGCGGCGCGTTTTATCCGTTTCATGGAGCCACCTCCTTCGCCGCTTCCTCCAAAATCGAGTAGTATCCGCCTAACAGCGCGTCAGCCAGCTCCGGCGTCATCTCTACCACCCATTTTTCGTCTTCCAGCACCAGGTTCACGTCCACCTCGAACATCTTTGTGGGAACGTCCTCCGCGTTCAGGGCGGCAGTCAGGGCTTCTTTGGCGGATTCCACGCTGTCTATGGTTTCCGGCAGTCCCTCCAGCACTTTTTGAAGATCAACGGCCGTAATGACAGAGGATACGACCATCGTATCGCCATCGCTTTTTACTGTTTTCGTCTCAAATTGCAGATTTTTTGCCATCCCGCTCTGGATATCCGTAAAGGGAACGGGGGCCGCCAGACCTCCCATGGAATCTGCCAGCGCCTGACCGTCGCCGGAGCTGTATGCCTGGAAAAAATCATCGCAGGCAGCTTTGGCTTCTTCTTTGTTTTTTCCGCCGCAGGCCGTACAGGAAACGGCCAGCAACAGGCAGAAAAGCAGTGCCAGAATTTTTCGTTTCGATTTTTGCTTTTTCATTGCTATTCTCCTCTTTTTTCATTTTTATCCGGAAGGGCTGCACACCTGAGAAAAAGGGCATTTCTTCCGCCTGGGCTTGCTGGAAAAGTCCATTTACTGCTCCCTCGATATCAGCAAACCGCATTTATAATTGGAATAATTATACATCTATCAATGTGCTTTGGTCAACCCCACATGACAGCCGTAAGACAAGGATACAAAGCAAGAATGATGCTGCTTGCCGGGCCTGTGCAAATCGAAAAACACCCAGTAATACTTACCGGGCGCTTGGCAGTTTGATTGATTCTGTTTTATTCATTCGGTCAATCTGAATTTTCAATATTCTGTTGTGTTTTTAAGGCCGCAATCCGCTTACTGTCTACAAAGTGGGTCGCATATCATCTTTCAATTTCCGAGCCGCCAGTCCTCATATTTCTGTTTTGGAAGAACGCCAACATCCATCAGCACATCCACCGGGGCCGCATAACCGCGCCGCTGGCATTGGCGGCAGACCGACGAATGTATCTTTCCAATCAATTCTTTGTCATTCATTTCCGTTACTGTCTTTTCCGTGCAGAGGATAATCCCAATCGGCGGGTTATCGTCCGGGTCGTTTACCTCCGCCGCATAGTAATTTAAGTACATATTGAGCTGACCAGAAGCCTCCGGCGTCAGTTTTTTCGTTTTCAGCTCGATCAGCACATAGGCGCGGAGAATTTTGTTGTAAAACACCATGTCCACATAGTAGTGGGTATTGTTCAGTGTCACACGCTGCTGGGTCCCGACAAACATAAAGCCGCGTCTCAGCTCCAGCAAAAACTTCTCAATTTGCAGGACAAGCGCTTTTTCCAAATCGCTTTCCTGCATGGGCTTATTTTCCGGCACACCAAAAACTCAAAGACATAGGGATCACGGATACTGTCAGCTGGCTGGTTGATCTCAATCCCTTTTTGCGCCAGAGATAATACCTTTTCCTTGTTGGCATCTCCGCTGGATAGCAGCAGGCGTTCATAAAGGGAGCTGTCGATCTGCCGTTTCAGTTCCCGAACCGACCAGCCGGAATTGACAGATTCCTTCTCATAAAAGCTGCGCTTGCTGTCATCGGAAAGGCTCAAAAGCTCGCAGTAGTGCGACCATGACAATTTAACAGACGCTGTCTGTTGAATTGGATAGCTCTGATAAAAGCGTCTCATAAACTGGATATTTGAAACCGAAAAGCCTTTGCCAAATTCCCGCGTCAGTTCTCTGGAAAGTTCCTTTAAGGTCTGTTTTCCATATTCCGCACGGATTTAATTTTGCTGCTCATATTCTACAATGATACGGCCAATATTCCAGTAAATAGTCAGCCGCTGGGCATTGACCTGCCGCGCCACATTTTTTCTTGCACTCTCCAGCTATTCCTATTTGTCCCATGATCTCACTTCCTCTCGCACTAATATTAAATGCAATATTAGTCTAAAAGTAAAGTGGGAGAAGCTGCGATTTTGCAGTTTCTCCCACGCTTTAACCAGATGAACCTTTTGGGGTAAAAAAAGACCCCGGAAAATCTTGATTTTCCGAGGTCTTTGAACCATTTTGACAGATCCTGCCAGCAGATTATCTCTTGCTGAACTGCGGAGCGCGACGCGCGGCCTTGAGACCGTACTCACCTGACCTTGATCCAAAAAGACCAGTATTCATGCGGTTTTTCGGGCTTTCCTCTCTCAGTAAAC
>OLPX01000439.1_pt1 | contig 39102 bp, 35 predicted proteins | sample 1672491 | NCBI WGS metagenome assembly OLPX01 (sample SAMEA3136692, study PRJEB25190) | human gut metagenome | biome: human gut; feature: human-associated habitat; material: faeces | place: Austria | collected 2013
AATTCATTCCGGCCGGATTCCCCCTCCACAACCAACTTCCCACGGGGACGGAAGATTCAGTCAGTCCCCTCACCACACCGGACATGGTCCGTTCCGGACGCGTCCTCCAAACCTCGGTTAAATCACCAAAAGAAGCTCCCCAGTCTACTGTCTGAACTATTGCAAGATAGTATTGAACTGTTGCAATTCTTTCTGATACAATAGAAAAGATAAGGGTGATAAATCACCCTGTCAAATAATACAATTGGAGGAAAAAGAATGGAACCAGTCGAAGTAAGGGATATGCTGTATATCCTGGGCGTATGTGAAGAGCGAAGCTTTTCCCGGGCAGCGGAAAAGTATTATATTTCGCAGCCGGCGCTCAGCAAAATTGTAAAACGGGTAGAGGGGAATCTTGGCGCACAAATCTTTGACCGGAGTTCGGTTCCTCTGAAGGTGACGCCCGAAGGGGAAGTATTTGTCGACTACTTCAGGAAGATGCAGGAGATTCATCTGGAGATAGAGGGGTATTGCGATGAACTGCGCCGCCACAGAAAATGCGATCTGAATATCGGAGCGCCATCTTTTTTCTGCACATATGTGCTTCCTCCCCTGATCAATGCTTTTAAAATGGAATATCCTGGTATTGCAATCAAGATGATAGAAAGCAATGACAGTGATTTATGCAAATTTCTCAAGGCCGGAATGGTGGATCTGGGATTTTCCGTAGAGCCAACCATGCCTTCTAACTTTAAATCCTTTGTACTCCAAAAAGAGAATATCATCTTAGCGGTTCCCAGCAGCCTGGCGATTAACCGGGAGCTCCTATCCTATGCCATTGGATATGAAGACATATGCAGCGGCCGTTTTCTGATGCCGGAAATCCCGGGGGTACAGATGGAATGGTTTGCAAAAGAGAATTTCCTGTTTCTGAAAAGAGGCAACGATATGCACCGCAGGGGGCTTAAAATCTGCCGGGACGCCGGTTTTGAACCGAATATCGTCATGGAAATGGATCAGCTCCTCAGCGCCTGCTATCTTGCCGGGGCCGGTTCGGGAATTACCTTTATCCGAGCCAGTATTCCCTATTACATAGGCCCGTCGGAGGAATTGGTATTCTATAAAATTAACCATCCGGATACAACCCGCAACCTGAGCGTTTATTACAGAGATGAGGAGTGTACTGCATTACAGAAGCTGTTTATTGAACATTTAAAAAATACACCGATGCCGGGATGAGTCTATTCCATTTCTGACATGAAAGTATATCCCCCTGTCTATTGGACAATATATCGCCCTAATGCTATGATCGGATTAAGGTATAAAGTGATACCAAAAGAGTGAAAAACCCTGCTCAAACGGCCGTGACACAGTGGGGGTGATAAACAGGAGGAAATGAATTATGACAATAGCGGAAAAGTTTTCAAAACTTGGAATTGATAATGCTCCAGGGCAGGAGAGTTTACAGAAATCAGCAGCATTGGAAATACGTGGGGAGAAGCTTCCGGGAGCAGCGGTGGATTTCTCACATGGAGATGTCGACGCGCATGAGCCGGTTCCGGGCAGTCTTGAAATATTTGCAAAGGGGTTTGCCCAGGGTGGTTCCCAGGCCTATACGCCTTACCGTGGAAAAAAAAGCATATTGGAACATGTTGCATCCAGCCTATCAGCCTTTACAGGGGTTCAGATTAACCCGGACGAGAATCTGATTTTGACACCTGGAACACAGGGGGCTTTATTTCTTGCGGCAGGCAGCAATATTCTGCCGGGCGACAAGGTGGCTATTGTGGAGCCGGATTATTTTGCAAACCGTAAGATGGTGGAATTCTTCCATGGTGTACTCGTTCCCGTCCCGATGCATTATGAAAACAGGACCGACAGAGCAGGAATTGATTTAGAGATACTGGAAAAGGTATTTATTGACGGAGTAAAGCTATTTATCTTCTCTAACCCTAATAATCCGGTGGGGTGCATTTATTCTTATGAAGAAATCTGCGAAATAGCTTCGCTGGCAAAAAAGTATAATGTCACGTTGATAGTGGATGAGCTTTATTCGCGTCAGATTTATCCGGGAATAACCTATACACACCTTTGCGCTCAGAAAGAAATACCGGAGAATTTGGTTACCATTATGGGGCCGTCGAAGACGGAATCACTGAGCGGATACCGGCTGGGGGCGGCGTTTGGAAATGCCGAAATGATTGAACGTATGGAAAAGCTCCAGGCTATTATGTCCCTGAGGTGCAGCGGATATAATCAGGCTGTATTTACCACCTGGTTTAATGAGCCGGAAGGCTGGATGACGGCCAGGACAGCAAAGCATAAGGAAATACATGATGTAATTATGGAAAAATTGGCGGGCGTACCGGGGGTTTATGCAAGACCGGCAGAAGGCGGAAGCTATTTATTTATCAGGATTCCTGAATTAGATATATCACTTCATCATTTTATCAGGATTGTCCGAGAGATGGCTGATGTGACAGTGACTCCCGGCACGGAATTCGATCCGAAATGTATCTGGCAGTTCCGTATTAATTTTTCCCAGGATAAAGACAAGGCGGTTGCCGGAATAGAACGGCTGCTTCAGATTATGGAACGGTACCGTAAACAGAAATAAAGGAGGAAACAGATATGATGAAAATCGCATTTTTAGGCGGCGGGAAAATCGGCAGAGCGATGATTGAACATGTAAGGGAGAAAAAGAACGGTGAGATAGAATTTGTATATGATCCGTTTATAAAAGAAACAGAAGTCTGCGGCGTTAAAGTGGTGGATGAGATACCGGCGAATATCTTCCAGGGGCTCGATCTGGTGGTTGAATGTGCTGAAGCAAAGGTTCTTACCGAGCATCTCGAAGATATTCTGCCGTGCTGCAGTATCATGCCGTTTTCCATGACTGCTTTTCGCGACGACAGCCTGAAAGAGAGGGCAAAGGAACTTTGTGATAAATTTGGCACCAATGTATTTTTGCCGCATGGGGCGATCCTTGGTCTGGACGGAATCTTTGACGGCCGTGACGCTCTGCGGGAAGTAAGTGTTGAAACAATTAAAAATCCCAAAAGCCTGGGACGCGATGATACGGAACTCACGGTTCTCTATGAAGGAACAACAAGGAAAGCTACGGAACTGTTTCCGAGAAATGTGAATGTCCATGCTGCTGTCGCTCTTGCCGGGATCGGCTTTGACCGTACCCGTTCTAAGATTACAGCAGATCCGACGGTTGACACAAATACCCATGTGATTCATCTCGTCGGGGATGGGATTGATTTTGAGATTCGCGTTTCCAGCTTTTCGGAAGGAGGCGTGTCCGGAAAATACGTACCGCTTTCTGCATGCGGCAGTTTGGATCGGGTTCTTGGAGGCAGCGGTTTTTGTTTTGTATGATATGTCCGGCAGGAGAGGGGGAATAGGATATGAAAACAACGCTGCGATGGCTGGATCAGCATTTTGAGGAGATGTTGATGGCATTTTTTCTGTGCGGAGTTGTTGTTCTGATGACATTGCATGTGTTTTTTCGCTATGTAATGCGGGCTCCGCTCACATGGTCGGAAGAAGCGACAAGGTATATGTTCATCTGGTTTGTTTTTATTGGAATCAGCTATGGGATTCGGAATAATACGCATATACGGGTAAATATTATTGAGGTTCTCTGTCCGAAGGTGATTCCGGTATTCAGTCTTATACAGGATCTGGCAGGAGCATTATTTATCCTTTATCTGCTCCCTGCCGCATTTAACTCTATGCGGCAGATAGCAGAGAGAAATCAAACTTCCGCAGGGCTGCATCTTCCTATGATATTTGTGTATGGCGCCCTGTTTATGGGGCTGTGTATCAGCGTGATCCGAATCATTCAGAAATTTTATTGCCGCTTTCGGTTTCCGGCAGCGAAAAACAGAGCGAAAACAGAAGGAGGGAAAGAAGTATGATTGGCATTATGTTTATTATCTTCGCACTGTTTTTGGCGTTGGGAATTCCCATTGCATTCAGCGTGGGCTGGGCCACCCTGTCGGTTCATCTGATGAATCCGGCATTTACCTGTGATGCGGAATATTTTTTCAAGACCATGGTAAATGGCATGGATTCCTACGTACTGCTGGCAATACCTCTTTTTATGCTTTCATCGAGTATTATGGCTGAAAGCGGTATGTCGAACCGTCTGTTCGATTTTTTCTCTTATTTTTTTGGGAATATAGCAGCGGGACTCCCGATTGCCGTGGTTATCACCTGTCTGTTTTATGGAGCGATCTGCGGTTCCGGTCCTGCGACAGTGGCAGCCATTGGAACAATGTGCATTCCGCTGTTAACAAGGCTGGGGTATGAGAGAGATTTTGTTACCGCCATGATTGCTGTGTCGGGAGGTCTGGGGGTTATTATCCCTCCCAGCATACCTTTCATCACCTATGGACTTGCAACAGGCGCTTCAATAGGCGATTTATTTATTGCAGGCTTTGCTCCGGGAATTTTAATTGCCCTGTGCCTGATTGCTTACATTATCTACTATTTTTCACGCCGCGACAACAGCTGTCTTCAAATTGCGCAGAACACAAAAACACTTCGGAAAAAAGGTTTTATCAATATTTTTAAAGAAAGTTTTTTCGCGCTACTGGCTCCAGTTATTATTTTGGGAGGAATATATGGCGGGATTGTCAGCCCCACTGAAGCAGCCTGCGTTTCCGTCGTTTACGCACTGTTGGTAGGTGTTTTTGTATACAGGGCCATCAACTTGAAAACATTGTCAACCTGTCTGATCGACACGGCCCGTACCGCGACTCCAGTTATGCTCATCCTGTCCGTCTGCATTGTATTTGGACGTGTGCTTACGATTCTGAATCTTCCGCAGACCCTGGCAGCTTATGTGGTTGGACATGTGCAGAGTAAAATTGTTGTACTGCTGGTTATCAATATATTTTTACTTTTTGCAGGCATGGTCATGGATACAGTTCCCTGTATTCTGATTTTGTCACCAATCATGCTGCCGATTGTACAGCAATACGGCGTAGATCCGATTCATTTCGGTGTCCTTATGACGGTTAACCTGGCAATCGGATTTGTGACGCCGCCTATTGGTACAAATCTGTTTGTAGCCAATTCACTGACACAGATTCCAATCACGCGGATTGCCAAGCACGCATTGCCTTTTATTGCCATGTTTTTACTGGCATTGATGATGATTACCTATATACCGCAGATTACGATGTTTTTACCGAATTTATTGGGATAAGCAATAAGTTCTGGAATATTTACAAAAAGGGGGATAACTCCCACGGATTCCTGATAATTACCGTTCAGAAGAGGGGAATGAGCTACTGCCCCTGCGATCAAGGAGGAAAATGATGAAAAAATATTTTATAGCTGTCTTGACCCTGGCACTTTCTTTTAATTTAGCTGCTTGCGGCAGCTCAGCCTCTACTGGTGATTCCGGACAGAAGGCCGGAGGACAGGAGAGCGCTTCCGCTTCAGGAGAAACTATTACCATTAATATAGGCCACGGAGGAGCGGAAAGTACAGCTCAGCAGGTAGGGTGCCTGGCATTAAAGGACTACATGGAGAAGAATTCCAATGGTGCTTTTACTGTTAATATATATCCAAATAATTCAATGGGTAATGATGATGAACTGTGCCAGATGGTGCAGAGCGGAAACCTGGAGATGTGCCTTGCAAATTCGATTATTGTAAATTATGTGAATGACGGTGTTATCTACGATTTGTTTTATAACTTTAATAACATAGAGGATGTAAAGAAAAAGTATATGGAGGATGAAAATTTCCTGAACGTTATGCGGGAGAAATATTCCGCAGCAGGCTTCTATCTGGGCGGTTATAGCGTTCACGGCTTCCGCGTGGCGACTGCCAATAAGCCGCTCACAAGTCCGGACGCTCTGAAAGGCCTGACATTCAGGGTCATGCAAAATGATCTGCATATTGAGGGATGGCAGTGTATGGGTGCAACTCCCACGCCGTTTTCTTTCAGTGAACTGTACACCGCTTTACAGCAGAAGACAATAGACGCCCAGGAGAATCCGATTGAGCTTATTTATTCCCAGAAGTTTTATGAACAGCAGTCCGATATCACCAAGACGAACCACTTACAGCAGACACAGCAGTGGCTGGTGAGCCAAAGCTTCTATGACAGCTTGTCTGATGAAAATAAAAAGCTGTTGGATGACGGTATAGCCGTCGCCTGTGAGGCAGCTACCAGCTACGCCCTTGATAACGAAGCGGCCTGGACAAAGGAAATAGAGGAATATGGCTGTACGATCACGGAGCTTACCGATGAACAGAGAGCAGTGTTCAAAGAGGCCGTTGCTCCGGAATGGGCGAGTGTAGAGGCAAAGGTTTCACCGGAGGTTTGGGAGGCATACACAAAATAGCAGGATACTTTATATCGAAACGGGAGAGATACAATGAAAATTCTTATCATCAATCCGAATAGTGATGAAAACACAGACGCTATTATGGAGGAAAAGGCAAAGAATCTGTCGCTTGACGGAGTGGAAGTGGACGTTGTTCATGTGACAAGGGCTCCAAAACTGGTATGTTCTTACGAAGAACAGGCCGGTTCTGCGGAGGAAATGATTCAGCTGATCCGTACGACAACAGATATTTACGATGCTTATATAGTAGCCTGTCACTCTGACCCGAATCTGGAACTGGTTCGGGAAATAGCGGGAAAACCGGTAGTTGGGATTGCGGAAGCCTCATTAAGGATAGGGGCGGCCATGGGTAACGGCTATGCAGTCATCTCCCCTTCCCCAAATTCCATATCCAAAAAAATTGCCCTGGCCCATAAGTACCGCTGTGACGATCTGCTGAGGACAATTAAGGTTACGAAAAGCGGAAGCAGGGAAGATCTGCTGATTGCAGCCAGGGAAGCGAAGGAAGAATTTGGTGTTGATGTGATCGTGCTGGGATGTGCCAATTATGCGAATGCGGATGGCTATATTGAGCGCGAACTGGGAATCCCGGTGCTGGACGGGGTGGCCTGTGCATTAATACTGGCTTCCGGCCTCGTTCAGTATAACAGGTGTAAAAAGGAAAATTTGTGATGAATGAAAGGGGAAGAGATACAATGAAATTAGAGCTTGCAGTTATAAACGGATTGGTTTTCATAGAAGGCGGTTTTCGAAAAGCCGATGTTGGAATCAGCAACGGTAAAATTGCTATGGTTACAGAGCCTGGCTGTCTTCCGGAAAGCCTGAAAACGATAGATGCGGATGGCAGGCACGTGCTTCCCGGCGGCATTGACACGCATGTTCATTACCGTGATCCGGGCCATGCGGAGCGGGAGACATTCCAGGTAGGGACGAGAGCCGCTGCGGCTGGCGGATGTACCACTTTTTTTGAGCACCCTATTTCCATTCCACCTCAATACAATCCTGAAATTCTTCACAACCGCGTGAATCTCTGCAAAAAAGGGAGCTGTGTCGACTTCTGCTTTTTCGGAGCGGCCGGCGGCGAATTTCCTGAAGAGATAGAGCCATTGTCGCATGAGGGAGTGGTAGCTTATAAAACCTTCCTCCACGAAGCGCCGGAAGGACGGGATGCTGAGTTTAAAGGCCTGACAAGCGCGAATAATGCCCAGCTTATGCGTGCTCTGGAAGAAGTGAAAAAGACAGGCCTCACGTTGGCTGCCCATGCGGAAGATAATGAACTGGTCACGGGAAATATCAAACGGCTTAGAGAAGAGGGGCGAACCGATTATCTGGCACATTGTGATTCCCGCCCTCCTATTACTGAAATCGAGGCAATTGCGAAAATGCTCCGATTTGGAAAAGAGACGGGATGCCCGATAGAACTGGTTCATGTTTCAACATGCGGAGCTATGGAACTGGCGAAACAGGCAAAGGAGGAAGGGCAGAAGGTTTATGTGGAAACCTGTCCGCACTATCTGCTTCTGGATGAAAGCTATGTCGAAAAATATGGCCCGTATGCAAAATGCAACCCTGCCCTCAGGAAGAAAGAGGAGGTGGAAGGGCTGTGGAAATATGTGCTGGACGGTACGGTGGATTTTATCGGCAGCGATCACAGTCCGTTTCTCGTTTCGGAGAAGGAAAAAGGCAACGATGATATTTTTGTAGCTCCGGCCGGTTTTCCAGGCATTGATCTGCGCCTTCCGCTGATGCTGACAGAGGCCAAAAAAGGGCGTCTCAGTCTGGAGAAGGTAGTTGAGCTTTGCTGTGTCAATCCTGCCAAATGCTTCAATATCTTTCCGCAAAAAGGAACGATTTCTGCCGGTGCAGATGGAGATTTGGTCGTGGTGGACATGAAGCGGGAGGTAATTTGCCACGCCCGGGACAGCTATTCTCAGGCTAAAGATATCTCAAAAGTTTATGAGGGATGGAAACTCGGCTGCTCCATTGACTATACGGTTGTACGCGGCCGGGTGGTGATGGAAAATGGTGATGTGGATGAAAGTGCGGCAGGCTGGGGAAAATTTATCAAACCTGTTTTAAAGGCATAAATACCGGTATCAATCTCAAAGTAACTGTTCAGCCATGGGATAAAAGAAATGCCTGTGGAGGGAACAGTTACTTTTGAAATGAAACAATGTGGAAAGGATGACATTCATGAATCATATAGGAGATATCTTGTCGGAAATCGGCAGGGCAGGCAGAAACAGCGACGGCTCTTATTCCCGCGGCTGTTACAGTCCGGCCTATTTTGACGGCCTGGATATTGTGGAGCGCCAGATGGAGGAGTTGGGAATGGAAGTGAGCCGTGATGCGGCAGGCAACATCCTGGGCGTATTGCCGGGGAAAGATAAAAAACTGGGAAGTATTATTATGGGCTCACATTTGGATACGGTTCCTTCCGGCGGACTGTTTGACGGAGCATATGGCGTTGCCGGAGGACTCGAGGTGATACGCCGCATGAAAGAGGAAGGAAAAACATTAAATCATTCGTTGGAGCTGTATGGCTTTAACGGTGAAGAGTCCAATCCTCTTGGAGGTACATTTGGCAGCCGAGCTGTTGCAGGATTGGTAGAACCGGGGCAGCCAGGGCTTAGTGAGGCTCTGAAAACATATGGTCATACGGTGCAGGATATTCTAAACTGCAAACGCAATTTTTCGGATGCTAAATGTTATTTGGAGCTTCATATTGAGCAGGGAGATCGTCTGTTTAACGATGAAATGGAAATTGGTGTTGTGAGCGGAATTGTGGGGATAGTGCGATATAAAGTGATAGCCGTCGGACACAGCAACCATGCAGGAACAACCATGATGCAAAAGCGGCGTGATGCCCTGACGGCTATGGCAAAGCTGATCGTTCAGGCCGATGCAAAATGTCGGGAGATTGATAATGCCCTTGTACTGACTGTAGGTACGATCCGGTGCTGGCCAGGCTCTGAAAATGTTATTCCGGGCCGGGTTGAATGCATATTTGAAATGCGTCATATGGACAAGGACATGACGGACAGGCTGATAGATGAGATTCGTAACATTGCCGCAAAAATTGATACGGTAGAGTTTGAGATCACAAAGCAGATAGATAAAGGGTCCGTTAAATGCGATGAGCATTTAATGAAGGTGATTGGCCGGGCGGCTGCCGAACTGGAGATGAAACACATTATCATGCCGAGCGGAGCCGGACATGATGCGAATCCAATGGCCCATTGCCTGCCTGTCGGGATGATTTTCGTTCCCAGCAAGGATGGGTTAAGTCATTGTAAAGAAGAGTGGACGGAAGAAAAAGAACTGGAAAATGGTGTGGATGTTCTATACAAAACAATTGAACTGTTGGATGAGGAAGTGTAAAACACCGGTTGTACATCACGTTTTATTTGCGTTATTTAAATCGTAATCAAATTGAAAGATAATTCTTCTTGAACATTTTTCCTTCCCCTGATAGAATGTATGGTAGAGTATTGTATACAACGGGAGGAATTTATATGAGGAAGAGAGGAATCACTGTTTTTACCCTCTCCATGATGCTGGCGCTGGGGACGGCGACGCTGACCGCATATGCGGCAGGATGGCAGCAGTCAGGGACAGACTGGGTCTATTATGATTCTAATAATTATAAGGTAACGAATGAATGGAAGAAGGGAGCCGACGGTCTCTGGCGTTACCTGAACTCTCAGGGGGTTATGGCAGTAAATTCCTGGGCTGATGATGAATATTACGTGGATAATAACGGCATTATGGTCACAAATAAGTGGCTGAAGCTGCAGAAGAAGAATCCGGGCTGGGATGAGGAGAATACGATGGTCTGGTATTACTTCAGCAACAGCGGCAAGATAATAACGGACGGCTGGTCAAAGATTGATAATAAGTACTATTATTTTGACAGTGACGGTGTAATGCAGACGGGCTGGGTGGACGACGATACGTATTATACAGGTTCCGACGGGGCAATGCGTACGGGCTGGCAGTATTTACAGGATCCGGAAGATAAAGATTCCTTTGATGATAAGACAGTGCCTTTTGAGGATGATGAGGACAAGCACTGGTATTATTTCCAAAGCTCCGGCAAGAAGTATGTGCCGAATATCAGCAGCGGAGATTATAAACTATATAAGATAGACGGCGTTTATTACTGTTTCAGCGAGACGGGGGCAATGCAGACCGGCTGGGTGAACATGGGGGATAAGGCCGATGGAAGCTTTGAAAATTACCGCTTTTTCCAGGAGAACGGCAAAGTGCAGACAGGGTGGTACTCGTCAACTCCGCCGGAAGACAATGATCTGGATATGGATTTGGGGAATGAAGTGGAGTGGTACTATTTCTCCAGCAGCGGTATTCCTAAGGTAGGGCCGCCGGCAGAAGAGGCATCGACCAGCGATTTAGTAAGAATCAACGGGATTACATATCTGTTTAACGAGAAGGGGAATCCGGTTTACGGACTGAGACGACTTAGAATCGGAAATACCGATGAATATGCCTGCTATTACTTTGGCAACAAGGCAACAAGCTCTGTTGTGAAAGGGAAGGGCACGGTGGAAGAGGGAGACGGTACCAAGAGCGATTTCTATTTCACCGAATCAGGAACCAAAGCTGGGCGCGGTTATACCGGTGTCAAAGATAATTACCTGTTCTATATGGGCAAGCTTCAGAAGGCGGAAAGCGGAACCAAGTATGAGGCCATCAAGATCGACAATAAGGTTTATCTCGTCAGTACCTCGGGTAAAATTGTAAAATCCACTACCGTTAAAGATTCCAGCGGAACCAAGTATAAGACGAATTCCTCCGGACAGATTATTCAGGTGGACGAGCAGAGTGATGATGGGAAGTCACTGGCACGCGAGCCGATTGAGCCTGATTACTGGGAAGATTAACGGGAACTGCCGCAAGATGTAAAACGGAAGACAGATGGAAAACAGATGAATGATAAAAGAGGATTTCTTGCAGGTTATTGCATGAAATCCTCTTTTTGCCGATTGATGGCGGTAACCTGTGCGCGGAGCGTGCAGGTTATCGTTATACCTTTCTGACCGGCCGGATATACTTCCAAAACCGCTCCGGATCATGATAGAAATAAATGATTCTGCCCGGAGTGGTGTCGTAACAGTATCCGGTGCCGGTGAAATCGAAATCAGCCATGGCTTTTTCAACGAGATCTTCTACGCTGCGGTTTTCCTGCTCATAATCAAAGGGCCCGTGTTCAAAAACCATATACTCAGCTTCCGGGATATCGGCCATGAGCATTTGAGGCGGAATTTCACCTTGATAATCCATGGGAAGGCGTACGCCATAACACTCGGTGCGAGGAAAGCCCCAATCGCAGAGCCTGCCTTCCGGATCGTTGATATAGGCCATAAGCTGGCCGCTGCTGCTGTTGGATTTACTTCCGCCGTCGTCGTCCAGCTTGCCTTTAATACTGTCGAGTAAGCCGCAAATGGTTTCACAGTCCTGCCCCGGAATGAGACTCTGCTTTTGCCAGAAATCCCAATATCCGTTGCTTTCATAGTTTTTAATGTGCAGAAATTTGTGTGCGGGAATGGTTACAAAATAAATTTTAACATCGTCCGTGGATTTTATCATGCCAATCTCTCCAAATCCTAAAAAGTAGCGGTCGAAGGAGTTTATTTTTGTACGAAGAACGACCGGCGTCGGTTTTTTGCGGTACTTGCTCGGAGTGATGCCATAGGTTCCCTTGAATGCCCGCGTAAATGCTTCATGTGATGAAAAACCGTAATCAAAGGCGATATCCAGCAGACTTTTCCTGCTGTCCCGGACTTCTTTTAACGCAAAGGCCAATTTCCTGTGACGCAGATAGTCGCGGAACTGCATGCCCGATATTTCTTTGAATTTCCTTGTTGTGTAATATTCGGAATAGCCCAGCCTCTGGGAAAGGAAACGCAGGGTCAGCGCTTCATTATTATAGTGTTTAATGCAGTTGTCAATTTCATCAACAATTACCTGTATTTGTTTCTGCCATTCGTACATGTGTTTCTTCTCCTCTTTCAACCACCCTGTAATCATTATAAGGATCCGGAGAGTGTGCCGCTTGATTTTACTTGCGGTTATTTTGTCTTTTTAGTATTGTCCGATTAAGCAAAATGTAAAACAGGCCGCCGTTATATTGCTTCTGCAACTTCACGGCGGCCTGCCTTACGGCTTGAATTTGATTTATAAGACAGTCAGCGGATACTTATCCAATGTCTCCACCTGTCCGATTATTCTAGCGGCCGGACACTTTTCGTTCAGCCGTTTTACAAGTTCGATACCGGTTTTTTCGGGAACAGAGATCAACAGACCTCCCGAGGTCTGGGGATCGAACATTAAATCCGATAATGAATCAGGAACAGAAGGGCCTATATTGACCAGCTTATCTAAATACTCCCTGTTTTTGTAAGCTCCTGCCGGTACCAGTCCCATGGCGGCTGCATCGACAGCTCCGTCCAGGGCGGGGAGGGCTATGGAATCAATTGCAATACTCAGATTACTGCCGGCCGCCATCTCATATGCATGTCCTAACAGGCCGAAACCCGTTACATCCGTGCAGGCGTGGATATCGGAGAAATGCTCCATGGTTTGTGCAGCATACCGGTTCAGCATTTCCATGGAAGAGAGAAGCTCCCTCTGCTGTGGGACGGTTAAAAGGCTGCCTTTCCATGCAGTTGTGAGGATTCCGGTTCCCAGCGCTTTGGTGAGAATCAGAACATCTCCCTGCTGAATGGTGTTATTGCGCAGTATGCGATCCGGATGAACGAAGCCGGTTACGCTCAGACCGTATTTCGGAACAGGATCCTGGATCGTGTGTCCGCCGCAGATGATGGCATCCGCTTCCTGTACTTTTTCATAACCGCCCTGCAATATAGCCTGTACCGCAGACTTGGGAAGCGTCTCCGGGAAACAGAATACGTTCATGGCGAGCTTGGGTCTTCCGCCCATGGCGTATACGTCGCTGAGTGCATTGGCGGCGGCCGTTTTGCCGTAAGAATAAGGATCATCTACTATCGGCGGGAATATATCGACAGTCTGGATTAAGGCCAGTTCATCGCTTATCCGGTAGACGGCCGCGTCGTCGCTGGTTTGAAAGCCTACCAGCAGATTCGGATCATTAAATTTGGGTAAATGGCACAAAACTTGTGCCAGGGCATCAGGGCCTATTTTGGCCGCTCAGCCGCGGTGCGCTGTCATAGATGTCAATAATATATCTGCCATGCGTATACCTCCTTTGTTCTGTTAGAAAACACCTCGCTAAGTGCTCATAGTACATCGATACACTAAACTCGGGAAGAACCTCGTTAAGTGTATCGATGTGACTCGCACTAAGCTCGAAAACACCTCGCTAAGTGCTCATAGTATATCACAGGGGATGTGGGATGGCAAGGCGGAGGGAGGAAAGCGGGGAGGATGATCCGGAGAAATATAAAATTCCGGTGGAAGAATAGAATGAATTCTGATACGATAGAGGATAGTTGCCGGCGGATACGCTGATAGGGAAAGAGGGGAGGACATTGAATAAATTGTATACGCTTATTACAAACAATGAATTGGTAAAAGAGCGCTACGGCGCATACGGGAAGGAACTGAACGTGGAATATCTGGAGGATGCGGGCTGTCTGGATGTTTTGATAAAGGCGAGGGACGCGATTCACGGAGGGAGCCGCCTGGAGACACATCCGATGGCAGGCAGCATCAAACCGAACCAAAATCCATACAAGACGGTGATGATATCCGACGGAAAGGTGGATCCGGAGGAATTTCAGGAATTTATTACAGTGATGGAGAACAGCATTATGACCTGCCGCAAGTTTCTTATGGAGAAACCGCTGCCCGAGTGGGATGAAAAATTGAAGAAGGATTTCCGCTATATCGATCAGTCGCTGATTGAAAGTGCAGTCAGCCGCATTTAGAAGAAAAACAGAAGAAAAGGGAAAGACCGGCCTGAAAAATGGATCCATTCAGGCCGGTCTTTTTTTCTTGCTGCACGAAAATGACAATGTTGACAAATCGTTGCCAATTGACAGAATGATAGATGTCAAAATTCCCTCTGCCGTGAGCAGGAAGGCGGTCCCGGAATATGGTTTTTAAAAGCTTGCGGGGGGCTGCTCTTTTTTGGCATGGAAATTGCTTATATTTAGGGTGAATCAGTAAAATTCTTTTATAAGCCGAATGGGAGTGTGGATCCGGCTTAGGGAGAAAGAAGGAGGAGTGGAAAGATGAAGCTTGAATTAGGAATTATTCCAATCAGGGATATCCGGTTCGGATCTGAATCCAGGGTAGAGGGCGGCACGGTTACTGTGAATAAAGAAGAATTGAAAGCAATTCTGCTGGAGGACGGGAATTTGAAGTCGGTGGAGCTGGAAGTTGCACATCCGGGGGACAGTATCCGTATTATGCCGGTTAAGGACGTGATTGAGCCGAGAGTAAAAACAAGCGGGGACGGCGGACTATTCCCGGGTATCATTTCCAAAGTAGCCACTGTGGGGAGCGGCAGAACCAATGTGCTGCGCGGCTGCGGCGTGGTCACGGCCGGCAAGATTGTAGGTTTTCAGGAGGGGATTATTGACATGAGCGGAACCGGAGCGCAGTACACTCCGTTTTCGCAGCTTCACAATCTGGTTGTTGTGTGTGAACCAATTGAGGGGATCGAAAAGCACGCTCATGAGAAGGCAGTGCGCATGGCAGGCTTGAAAACTGCCGATTACATAGGGAAACTGGCAAAAGACATCACGGCCGAAACTGTGGAAACATATGAAACACCGTCCGTCAAGGAGGGCATCAGGCTGTATCCGGATCTTCCGAGAGTGGCGTATGTACTGATGCTCCAGAGCCAGGGACTTATGCATGACACCTACGTGTACGGGGTGGATATGAAACAGTCTCTTCCCACGATTCTCTGTCCGACAGAGACCATGGACGGCGCAGTTTTGAGCGGCAACTGTGTATCTGCCTGTGACAAGAATACTACGTATCACCATCTGAACAATCCGGTTATCAAGCATTTGTTTGAAGAACATGGAAAAACACTGAATTTTGTGGGTGTGATTATAACCAATGAGAATGTGTACCTTGCCGATAAGATGCGTTCCTCGGATGCCACGGCTAAGCTGTGCGAATGGCTGGGCGTCGATGGGGCCATTGTCTCCCAGGAAGGGTTCGGCAATCCGGATACCGATCTTATCATGAACTGCAGGAAAATCGAGGCAAAAGGCATAAAGACGGTTATCATCACCGATGAATATGCCGGGCGTGACGGAGCTTCCCAGTCTCTGGCTGACGCGGATGCGGCAGCGGATGCCGTCGTAACAGGAGGCAATGCCAACATGCTGATTACCCTGCCGCCAATGGACAAGGTGATTGGTTATCCGGAAGTGGCGGATATTATTGCCGGCGGATTTGACGGCAGCCTGAAAGAGGACGGTTCCATTGAAGCGGAGCTGCAGGTGATCACGGGAGCGACCAACGAGATGGGATTCAACCGTTTGAGCGCCCGGTAATATCAGACAGCGCGAAGCGCTTTCAAACCTGAATGATTGAAAGGAATGAATAAAATGGCAAAATTAAAGTTTGTACATTATATAAATCAGTTCTTTGCCAATATCGGCGGCGAAGAAAAGGCCGATTATCCGCCTGAGATGAGAGAGGGCGGAATGGGGCCGGGACTGGCTTTTGCCCAGGCCTTCGGAGAGGAAGCGGAGATTGTGGCCACCATAATCTGCGGCGACTCCTATTTTAATGAGAATGTGGATACTGCTACGGAAACGGTTCTCGGGATGATCAGAGAAAAAAATCCGGACGGCGTAATCTGCGGTCCTGCATTCAACGCCGGGCGGTACGGCGTGGCGTGCGGCACGGTTGCCGCAGCGGTAAAAGAACAGTTGGGAATTCCGGTTGTAACCGGCATGTATAAAGAGAATCCGGGCGCAGATATGTATAAGAATAAGGTCTACATCTGTGAAACAAAAAACAGCGCCGCAGGAATGCGCGGGGCGGTAAAAAAGATGGCTCCTTTAGCGCTTAAGCTGGTAAAAAATGAACCCGTCGGTTCATCGAAGGAAGAGGGGTATATGCCGAACGGGATCCGGGTCAACTTTTTCGAGGAAAAGACAGGAGCCGGCCGTGCGGTCGATATGCTGGTCAACAAATTAAACGGCAGAGAGTATGTGACGGAATACCCGATGCCCAGCTTTGACAGGGTAGAGCCCGGTCCGGCGATAAAAAACATGGCCTTTGCAAGAATCGCGCTTGTCACATCCGGCGGTATTGTGCCAAAGGGGAATCCGGATCACATTGAATCATCCAGCGCCTCCAAGTATGGCTGTTATAATATCGAAGACGTGACGGATTTAACGGAAGAGTCTTATGAGACGGCCCATGGCGGATATGATCCCTCCTATGCAAATCAGGATGCGGACCGTGTACTGCCGGTGGATATTATTCGTGAATTTTTAAAGGAAGGAAAAATCGGGAGCCTTCACCAATATTTCTATACAACGGTCGGCAATGGAACAAGCGTTGCCAACGCTACGAAATATGCGAAGGAAATCGGACAGAAGCTGGTTGACGACCATGTGGACGCCGTGATCCTGACCTCCACCTGAGGGACCTGTACTCGTTGCGGTGCAACGATGGTTAAAGCAATTGAAGCTTATGGTATTCCGGTGGTTCATATTGCCACGGTCGTACCGATTTCCCTGACGGTTGGAGCGAACCGGATTGTTCCGGCTGTTGCGATCCCCCATCCTCTCGGCAATCCGGCCCTGACTCATGAGGAAGAGATGGATATCCGCAGACAGATTGTCGGGAAGGCACTCGAGGCCCTGCAGACCCCTGTGACGGAGCAGACCGTTTTTGAGTGGAAGAAGTAAGAGGAGCATAACAGATGGACAAAATTTATGATGTAATCATACTCGGCGCAGGTCCCGGCGGACTTGCGGCAGGACTTTATTCCGGCAGATACCGCCTGTCCACGCTGATTATCGAAAAAGCCAGGGACGGCGGGCAGATTGCCATTACAGATGAAATTGAGAATTATCCGGGGCAGATTGTGGAGGGGGAAAGCGGCCCTTCCCTGATTGACCGTATGACCAGACAGGCGGCCAGATTCGGCGCGGAGCGTGCATGCGATACGATTGACCGGGTGGAACTCGAGGGGCCTGTCAAGAAGCTGTACGGTAAAAAGGACACATATCAGTGCCGGGCACTGATAATTGCCACCGGAGCTTACGCGCGGCCGATTGGATGCAGGCGGGAGGGCGAATTTGTAGGAAAGGGCGTTTCCTTCTGTGCGACCTGTGACGCCAATTTCTTTGAAGATTTAGAGGTATTTGTTGTGGGCGGAGGCGATTCCGCTGTGGAAGAAGCCATATACCTGACCAAATTTGCCAGAAAGGTTACCGTAATACACCGCAGGAATGAGCTTCGCGCGGCAAAATCCATCCAGGAGAAGGCATTCAGGAACCCTAAGATGAATTTCATGTGGGACAGTGTGGTGGAAGAGCTTCACGGGGACGGAATCCTGTCCGGGATGACGGTCAGAAATGTGAAGACAGGGGAACTTACGAGAGTGGATGCGGATCCGGATGACGGTATGTTTGGCTTATTCGGATTCATCGGCAACGTGCCGAGAAGCGAATTGTTTGAAGGGCTCCTTGACATGGAAAAAGGATATATCAAGACGGACGAAGACATGCGCACCGGCATTTCCGGTGTCTATGCCGCCGGAGATGTCCGGGTCAAGAGTTTCCGCCAGGTAGTGACGGCAGCTTCGGACGGCGCAATTGCCGCTATGCAGGCAGAAAAATATATCGCTGAACTGGACGGCCATGTTTATTGACAGGCCGATTATAAGAAGGAGGTAACACCATGGTAGATTTAACCAAGGACGACTTTGAGGAAGAGGTGCTGAAAGCAAAAGGACCGGTTCTCGTCGATTTCTACGGAGACGGATGCGCTCCCTGTCAGGCGCTGATGCCGCATGTCCATGCGATGGAGGACACCTATGGAAAACAGATGAAATTCACTTCGCTGAATACGACGAAAGCACGCAGGCTGGCTATCGGCCAGAAAGTGCTGGGACTTCCGGTCATTGCCGTTTATAAGGATGGATTAAAAATCCAGGAATGCGTCAAAGATGAGGCAACACCGGAGAATATCGAGGCAATGATTAAAGCTAATTTACAGGCGGACAATTAGAAGTTTAAGGTAACAGCCGCCCCGTTCAGGAGCGTTGTTATAGATGGATGGTTCCGGTTGGAACTTTAAAAACAGGTAAGGAGGAACGCATATGGCAATTTTGAAAGACAAAAAGGTCGTTATAATTGGCGACCGCGACGGCATTCCGGGCCCTGCCATAGCAGAATGCGTGAAGACGGCAGGCGCTGACGTAGTTTATTCATCTACCGAATGCTTTGTCTGAACGAGCGCGGGTGCTATGGATCTGGAGAATCAAAAAAGAATTAAGGATTATGCAGACCAGTACGGTCCTGAGAACATAGTAGTTGTTCTTGGCGCGGCAGAAGGAGAGGCGGCAGGTCTTGCTGCTGAAACCGTAACCGCAGGTGATCCCACATTCGCAGGTCCTTTAGCAGGAGTCCAGTTGGGACTACGTGTTTATCACATTTGTGAAGATGGAGTTAAGTCAGAGGTTGACGAAGGTGTTTACGATGAACAGATCAGCATGATGGAGATGGTTTTGGATGTCGATGACATTACGAAAGAAATGACCACCATCCGTGAGGAATTTTGTAAATACCTGTAATCCGTGAGAGGCTGATACAGAATCCGGAGAATCGGTATCCTGAAGAATATAGGAAACCGTCAGGTATCAATTCCCGGATTCTCCACAGCTTTCTTCCAAATTTAACGAGGTGAAGGTAAAAACATGAATGGGTATCCGGTTATAAAAGGCGCCAGCTATACACTGGCAATCACGCCCGATATGGTGTTACATAATGGGACGACACAGACGACGGAGAGGGTAGTAAATCCGGATTCAGAGTATTTAAAAGAACTTCCGGGACATTTGAGAAGCTTTGAGGATGCAGTGAATTACATACCGAATCAGGTGTACATCGGGAATGCAAAACCGGCTGATTTAGCTGCCACGGAATTTCCTTATTACGATAAAAAATGGAGCGGAGCGGTTCGCGAAGGCAGATATGGGCAGATAATGCCGCAGGATGAATTTTATGGATTAATCCAAATCTGTGACGCATTTGAACTGGTAATGCTTGAACGGGAGTTTGCCGCCGGAGTGAAGAAAAAGCTGGAAAAACAGAAGCTTTTTACAGAGGAACAGCTGGCGGTTTTAGATAAAAATGACAACTCATCAGATTATATACACGAATTGGTGGAAAAAGAGCATGCAGAGGGACTGTATCACAACAATGTGCTTGTCGGAGCCGTTAAAAGAGCACATGACGTGGATGTAAACCTGTCAGCCCATGTGATGCTGGAAAATCTTGTGACAAAAGCCTCGAATGTCCTCTCCCTTCTGGAGCTGGTTCACAAAGCAGGGGTTGCCCCTGACTCTGTGGATTACGTTATAGACTGCTGCGAGGAAGCATGCGGCGATATGAATCAGAGAGGCGGCGGGAACTTTGCAAAAGCGGCGGCGGAAATTGCCGGTTTCGTCAATGCAACAGGAAGCGATGTCAGGGGCTTTTGTGCAGGGCCTGCCCACGCACTCCTGCACGCAGCGGCATTGGTGCAGGCAGGAACATTCAAAAATGTGGTAGTGACCGCGGGAGGTTGCACCGCAAAGCTAGGAATGAATGCCAAGGATCATGTGAAAAAAGGACTTCCCGTTCTGGAGGATGCCATTGCCGGATTTTCAGCGCTGCTGAGCGCTGACGACGGCGTCAATCCGCAGCTTTGTACGGATATAGTTGGATATCATACCATCGGAACAGGTTCAGCGCCGCAGAATGTCATTTCGTCTCTGGTGACGGCGCCCCTTGAGAAAGCGGGACTGAAGATTCCGGATATTGACAAATATGCCCCCGAGATGCAGAATCCCGATATCACAAAGCCGGCCGGCGCCGGAGACGTGCCGGAGGCAAACTATAAAATGATCGCCGCGCTGGGCGTTAAGAAGGGCGAACTGGAGCGGAGCGATATCAAGTCCTTCGTAAAGGAACACGGGATGACCGGCTGGGCGCCGACCCAGGGCCATATTCCGTCCGGGATACCGTATCTGGGAGCAATGCGCGATGAGATGCTTGGCGGAGAAATCAGCCGTGCCATGATTATCGGTAAAGGCAGCCTTTTCCTGGGCAGAATGACGAACCTCTTCGACGGAGTGTCATTTGTGGTTCAGGCTAACGACGGTTCGGCAGGGTCCGGGAAAGAAGAGGCCATCGATGAAAGCCGGATAAAAGCCCTGATAGGCCGGGCCATGAGGACGTTTGCAGAAGGTCTGATGGGGGAAGAGGAATCAGCGGAGCCATAGGAAAGGGAGAAACTATGTCTGAAAGAAAAATCAAGGCGATGATCGCAGAGACCTTTCTTGAGGTGGCGGATGCTCTGGAAACGGGGCGGTATGGCAAAAAGCCGGTGATTGGCTTCGCTTCGGAAGGCAGTGAGCATGGCAGGGAAAATATAGATGAGGCAATGCGTCTTATCGAAAGAGCAGGAAATAAAGCAATACTGATTGAAGGCGGAGATATCCACAGGAAAATGGAGGAGATGCTGGATGCAGGAGAGATAGACGGCGCGGTGACGATGCACTATCCGTTTCCTGTAGGAGTTGCCACGGTAGGTAAGGTGGTGACTCCTGCAAGAGGAAAACCCATGTATCTGGCGGCCACAACCGGCATTTCCGATACCGACCGTGTGTGCGGCATGGTTAAAAATGCAGTCTATGGGGTGATTGCCGCAAAAGCCGACGGAATTGAATCGCCAACGGTGGGAATCGCCAATGTTGACGGAGCCAGACAGGCGGAGCGCGCCCTGTTAAGATTAAAAGAAGGCGGATATGATATCCGCTTTGCAGATTCGGCAAGGTCGGACGGCGGCATTGTGATGCGCGGCAATGATCTGCTCTGCGGAACGCCGGATATCATGGTTATGGATTCTCTCACCGGAAACCTGATGGTAAAACTTCTGTCCGCCTATACATCCGGAGGAAGTTATGAGTCTCTGGGCTTTGGCTACGGGCCGGGAATCGGTCCCGGTTACGGCCGTCTGATTCTGATTGTCTCCAGGGCCTCGGGAGCGCCGGTTATAGCCGGAGCGGTGGAGTTTGCCGCGAATCTGGTGAGCCGGGGATGGAAGGAAATTGCCGCCGGAGAATTTTCAAGAGCAAATCAGGCCGGCCTTCAGGAAATTCTGAAAGAACTGAATGCTTCCGGTAAAGAGGGAGCAGCTTCAGATAATGTAAAAATGCCGCCCAAGGTAATTTGCACCGCCCAGATCCCGGGCATTGAAGTGATGGATCTGGAGGATGCGGTAAAAACGCTGTGGAAAGCCGGAATATATGCGGAAAGCGGAATGGGCTGCACCGGTCCGATCGTGCTTATGGCGGAGGCGGAGCATGATAAAGCAGTTGCCGCGCTGAAAGAAGCCGGATACATCGGATGAGAGCCGGAGGGAGAGAGGGATACTGTCTGGAAACAGCACAGGACAGTGTCCTCCGAAAATCCCGAGTTTCACGGCGCGAAACTGCGTTTTTTGCAGTTTCTGTGCATCGCGAAGCGTGTTATTGTTTACATCATGCTGTATTTTAGCATGGTGTGAACAGTAACCTTTATTACTCTTCTACATAGGTATCCTGTAAGGTAAGGCCGGAAAGATAGGTCAGGATGCCGTCCAGATTCTGAAATCCGTGAACGTTCTTAGCCGTTGCAAATACCTGCTCCCTGAAGTTGATGAACACGAACGGTGAAAGCTCCAGCGCCCTCTCCCTGAACTGATCATATATTTCTTCCCTCTCTTTTTCGTCCAGTGTGGTTCTGCCCTTCTGAAGCAGTTCGTCGATTTTGTCGTCTGCAAAGCCCGGACAGCTGTTCATGCGGACATCGCCGCTCTCATAGTAATTGGTGGCCCAGTCCATGTCCACGATGTTTCCTGTCGTGCCGGAAACCATCATATCGTAGTCGCCTACATTGGAGCGCTCGATACGTGTCGCCCAGTCCGGAAGCTCAAGCTCCACCTTGATTCCGATTTCAGCGAGACTGGACTGTACGCACACCGCCGTCTGCTCATGCATGGCATAAGTGGAGGAGGACAGCAGCTTGCAGGAGAATCCGTCGGGATAACCGGCTTCTGCCAGAAGTTCTTTTGCCTTTTCAGGGTCATAGGAAAAATAATTGTCATATTTTCCGTCGTATCCGTTCTGTCCGACGATGGTCGGGAACCCAAAAATCGGTTCTCCCCGTCCCATAAATGCTGCATTGATTACATCATCCCTCTTGATTGCGTAGGAGATGGCCTGTCTTACCTTCGGATCCGCCAGCGGGCTTCCCTCGGTACAGTTAATCTGAAGGCACATGAAAGGAGCTACGGATACATCTACGTTGGCGTCTCCCGCGCCCTCAAATGCGATAACCTCCTTCGACGGAACGTAGTCAATAATATCAACCTCTCCCGTCCGCAGCGCATTGGCCCTGGTCGTCTCGTCCGTATAGAAGTAGAAATCGATATTAGGCGTCTGTACCGGAGTCCCGTACCAGCCGTCATATTTGGTGACGCTGATGGAAAGTCCGTTTTCCCATCCTCCGAAGCTATAAGGACCGCATCCCATGGCAACCGTACTTAAATCGTTATTATTCGCCTCACAGAAAGCCTTGGACACTACGGCCGCCTCCGGCAGGCAGAGGTATTCCAGGAACGGCGCACACGGCTGTTTTAAAACAATTTCCACCGTTTTTTCATCCGGTGCGTTTACATGATCCACAACAGAGCGGAAATCGCTTCCGAAGGTGGCTGCTACCGATTCATCCATCACACGCTCAATCGAAAATTTCACATCCTCTGCGGTTACCGGGGAACCGTCGTGGAAGGTGGCATCCTTCAATAAAAAGGTGTAGGTCAGCCCGTCGTCGGATACCGTGTAAGAATCCGCCACGTCCGTTTCAATGCTTGAATCAGCGGTATAGGTCATCAGTCCCCTGTAAATCTGCTGCTTAATCAGACGCGTGGCCTGTCCCGATTGCAGATGAGGATCCAGTGTGGCCGGTTCGGCGCTGATCCCCACATTTAACGTATCCTTTTTGCTGCCGCCCTCTTCTCCGGCCGTACCCTCTGTTCCCGTGGCACCCCCTGCCTCTGCTGATGCGGGCTGCGTGTCGCTGCCTCCTGTCTTGGAGCTGCAGGCCGTCAGTACAGCAGATGCCGCCAGTGCCGCCGCCAGTGTCAGAGCAACTTTTTTCAAACTTCTTTTTTTCATGAATCTTCCTCCTTTTATTTTTAAAAACTGTTGTTAAGCTTTGGATCCAGAATATCTCTGATTGCGTCCCCCATCAGGTTAACCGCCAGAATCGTCAGGCACAGGCAGACAGCCGGCCAGAACAAATACATGACGTTGACATTCAGATATCCCCTTGCCGAGCCAATCATCTGCCCCCAGGACGGTGTGGGCGGCTGAACGCCCAGCCCCAAGAAGCTGAGTCCCGATTCCAGCAGAATCGCGTTTGAGATTGTGGTACTCACCTGAACAATCAGAACCGATATGATGTTCGGGAAAATAGCCTTCCACATAATAGCCGACGGCGCCGCGCCGATCGATAAATCGCTCTCCACATATTCCATTTTTCTGACCTGCAGTGTGGAAGAATATGCGACACGTGAAAAATGGGGAATGTAAAGGAGCCCGATTACAAGCATCAGGTTAATTACACCGGCGCCCCACAGTCCCGCAATAATCATCGCCAGAAGGATGGGCGGGAAGCAGAGGATGATATCAATGCCCCGCATGATGACGGCGCCGATCCTTCCCTCCAGATATCCTGCCGCCACCCCCAGGAGAGTGCCTCCCGCAAATGAAATGGCCGTCCCTCCCAGGGCTACCATCATGGACGGCCTGATTCCCAGAATCAGACGGGTCAGGATACAGCGCCCGTACTCGTCCGTTCCCAAAGGATATTTTGCCGATGAATTTTTCAGCATATTTACCGTATCAAGCGCATACGGATCGTTGGGAACCAGGAAATTGCCAAATATCATAACAATGATCAGAGGGACCAGTATGATAAAGCCAACAACAAACTTCTTATTGCTGAAACATTTCTTTAACATTTTATCCCTCCTATCTCACTCTTGGGTCCAGAATTCCATATATTATGTCGACCATCATGTTGGTAAAAATGTAAACGACCGAGATCAGCAGCACACATCCCTGTATCAGCGGATAGTCACGGTGATTGATGGCCTTTACGAGAAGGGAGGCAACTCCCGGCCAGTTAAATACCGTCTCGCAGAGTACGGTTCCTCCAATCAGGTTTCCAAGCTGCAGGCCGATAATCGTGATAACGGGAATCATCGCATTGCGGATTACATGCTTTCTGATGACTTTGCCGCCCGACAGCCCTTTTGCACGCAGCGGCCGGATGGATTCCGCCGCCATCGCGTCCAGCATTGAGGAGCGCGTCGTCCGCATGATGGATGCTGCCACACCAAGGGCCAGTGTGACGGCAGGAAGGATAATCTTCTGTATATGCATGGCCGGATCCTTGGAAAATGCGGTGAACCCGCTGGCCGGCAGCTTTGCAATGGGAAGATTGAATATATTGAGCGCAAAAACCACCACGAGCAGATACCCCAGAACATAAACCGGCACCGAGGTTCCCACCGATGCCACTGTTGTCAGCATCAAATCGGAAAGTTTCCCTCTTCTAACCGCAGCGATAATCCCCAGGGGAATCCCCGCCAGACAGGCAAGCACCAGGGACACGAAGGCCAGCTCCAGCGTCCTCGGGAAACGTGATGCAATCGCCTGTACCACCGGAATCTTCTCGGAATAGGATTTCCCCAGATCCAGCTTTACAATTCCTTTCAGATAATTGCCATACTGTACCAGAATCGGCTGATCCAGTCCCAGCTCCGTGCGGATCTTTTCCACCGTGACCGGATCGGGGTTGCTGTCGACGCCCAGCATCGTAAGGACCGGATCACCGGGCATCATATGTACAAATGCGAATACCAAAGTTGTCACAATGAAGAGTAATACCACTGAGATTGCAAGTCTTTTTGCTATAAATTTCACCATATCAGCTGCCCCCTTTCCCGGCCAGGAAGCAGGCGGCAAAATGACCCGGCCTTATTTCCGCAAGCTCCGGCCTCTCCGTCCGGCAGCGATCCTGTGCAAAAGGACACCGTGTGCAGAACCGGCAGCCGGCCGGAGGGTCTACCGGACTTGGTATATCGCCGTTTAATATAATCCGTTCTTTCTTCTGCGTCGTCTTTGCTTCCGGAATCGCAGACAGAAGCGCTTTTGTATAAGGATGGGACGCATTTTCATAGATTTCCCCGCTGTCGGCCAGCTCCACGATCACACCGAGATACATTACCGCTATTCTGTCCGCCATGAATTTCACAACGGATAAATTATGTGAAATAAACAGATACGTCAGTTCAAAATCTTTCTGAAGATCCTTCAGAAGGTTGAGAACCTGTGACTGGATTGATACATCCAGAGCCGACACCGGCTCATCGCAGATTATTAACTCCGGGTTTCCTGCCAGCGCCCTGGCAATTCCGATTCTCTGCCTCTGGCCTCCCGAAAACTCGTGGGGGTAGCGGTTTAGCCACTCCCGGTTCAAGCCTACCATATCCATCAGCCTGAGTACCTCATCCTCCAGCCCGCTTTCCGGCACCGTATGATGGATTTTAAGAGGCGCCCCGATTATCTCCTTCACCTTTTCCCTCGGGTTCAGAGAGCCATACGGCTTCTGGAAAATCATCCTCATCTTACGGCGGATTTTTTCCATTTTCTTTCCCTTCAGGTTCGTGATATCTTCTCCATTGAATATTATGGTTCCCCCATCGGCAGGCACCAGGTTTAAAATTGTCCTGGACAGGGTGCTTTTGCCGCAGCCGGATTCCCCTACCAGGCCGAATGTCTCACCTTTTCTTATCTCAAAGCTTACGTCATCCACCGCATGGACCGTACCTTTGCTACCGGAAAACATCTTTGCCTTGACAGGGAAGTACTTTTTAAGATGATCCACTTTCAGAATTACTTCACTCATCAATCAGGCCTCCCTTCGCAATTTCCTCCGCCCTGTGGCATCTGACGAAATGTTTCTCATTTAGCTTTACAAACGGCGGCTCCTTCTCTTTGCATACGGGAAGAACAAAGGGACACCGCGTACAGAAACGGCAGCCCGGAGGAAAATTCCTGATGTCGGGAACCGTTCCCTGAATGCTGTAGAGCCGTTCCGCCTTTGTATCGAGCTGTGGGATGGATCGGATCAGCCCGTGGGTATAAGGATGGCACGGTGAATTAAAAATCGTATCCTTTGGTGCAATCTCCATCGATTTTCCCGCATACATAACCACGATATCGTCAGCCACATCCGCCACAACTCCCAAATCATGCGTAATCAGGACAACCCCCATATTATATTCTTTCTGAATCTTCTTGAGCAGCTCCATAATCTGGGCCTGCACCGTCACATCCAGGGCCGTCGTGGGCTCGTCCGCAAACAACAGCTTCGGATTGCAGCTCAGCGCAATGGCTATCATGACCCTCTGGCACATACCGCCCGACAGCTCAAAGGGATAGGAGCGGTACACGCGTTCCGGATGGGGAATTCCCACATCGCCAAGCAGGGATAACGCCCTCTTTTTGGCATCGGCCTTCGGCATTTTCTCATGAGTCAGAATCGCCTCAATAATCTGATCCCCGACCGTATAAATCTGATCCAGGGACATGACGGGATCCTGGAAAATCATCGACATTTCGTTGCCTCTTAATTCCTGCATCTCCTTTTCACTCAGCTTCAGAAGATTTTTTCCCTTAAACGTAATCTCACCTTCCGCCACCCTTCCCTGATTCGGAAGCAGCCGCAGTACGGAGAGAGACGCCATCGTCTTTCCGCTCCCGCTCTCGCCTACGATTCCGAGGGTTTTTCCCTGTTCAACAGTGAAACTGAGTCCCTCCACCGCAGCAAATGAGGACTTCTTATTCTGGAATACCATCTTAAGATTCTCTACTTTCAGTAAAACTTCTCCCATCCGCTCACACTCTCTTCTCTTTACTCTCTGTTTCTTCCGCCAGATTCAGCAGCCCTGTTTGCATATGCGCTTAATGCGTATAATATTTAGCATGTTATTATGTATCATTATATAATATGTAGATGCATAAAAAATGGCTGTTTCACCGCGCCAGCTCATTATATAACATTACAAGATATGTTATTCTCTTTAGAAAAATATTATCATTTTGTAAAATCCTTGTCAAGATATTTGAAAACTTTTTATTATAATCTTATCAGGATGAAAACACCCTCCATCACGCCCTGTATTCTTAGCAAATGCACAGTATTTTGTTAGATTTCTGACAATATTTCGTTCTTATATCCGTTTCTTTATCCCTCAGATAACCGAATCAGCTCCGGCTGTCTCTGTCAGGCCTTGATAATTAAAGGTTTTACCCTTATTCGTCATCAATATTATGCTTATCTGTCCCGTTAAAAAAAGTACAATTGGAATAGTTTTTCAGAGACGGCAAAAAAGCCAAAGTCATCACTCATGCTGCTGACTTTGGCTTTCTGCCGTGTTATCATGTATTCATTTATCGGCCGTACCCTTATACGGCCGTCTTTTCCGCTTCTGCCAGCGCTTCGTCAATACAGCCAAAGAAATTTTCTTCCCCTGCCTCATGACAGAAGCCGGCCTTCCTCATAACCCTCATCGGTTGTTCATTGACATGTGAAAGCATCAGCCGGATTCCCTTCTCCCTGCAGACACTGTTTAGTTTTCTCAGGCTGTTCAGCGCAGTGATATCCATAGCCGGAACACTTCTCATTCTCAGGATCATCACCTTCTTTTCTTCATGAAAAGGCACTTCCAGAATCTTGTCGGCGGCAGCGAAAAACATTGGTCCGGTAATTTCAAATACCGTTGTATGGCTGGGAACCGGCTTCAGGTTCCTGTTGTCCTTGCCCTCTTCATAATCGTCCAGATAATCCCATTCCTGCACATCCGCCACATCAGCCATCCGGCTCAGGAAGAGCAGGGAAGCCAGAATCAGCCCCACTGCGATAGCCACAACCAGATCAAAGATAACGGTTAACGAAAAGGTCAGTACCAGTACGGTCACATCACTTTTCGGTGATGTCTTCATAATCTCTGCGAACGTGCGCCATCCGCTCATGTTATAAGCCACCATAAACAGGATTGCCGCAATGGCCGGCATTGGAATCAAGGCCGCATAAGGCATCAAAAGCAGCAGCGTCAGAAGAAGGACGACGGCATGGACCATTCCGGCTACAGGGGAGGTTCCTCCATTCCTGATATTGGCCGCGGTTCTGGCAATTGCCCCTGTCGCCGGAATACCGCCAAACAGCGCAGAACCCACATTGCCCAGCCCCTGCGCAACCAGCTCCATATTGGAATTATGCCTGCTGCCGATCATACCGTCGGCTACCACGCAGGAGAGTAATGATTCAATCGCCGCCAGAATTGCGATGGTAAATGCATCCGGCAAAACGGTTTTTACCAGTTCATAGGATACCTCCGGCAGGTGAAAAGCCGGGAGGGAGGAAGAAATCGTATATAAATCCCCTATCGTATTGACATTCAGCCCTGCCGCCTTTACCAACACGGCCGACACAAGAACGGCAATCAGGGACGGCGGTATCTTCTTAAAGAATCTGGGCCATATGATAAGAATCGCGAGCGATATCAGCCCCACTGCCAGCGCCTGGACGTTCAGCGTCCCGAAACAGGCAATTACCTGCTCCAGTTTCTCCATCGTTTCCACAGGCGCCTTTTCAAAGGCCAGCCCCATAAAATCTTTAATCTGCCCAATCACGATAGTCACGGCAATCCCGGCCGTAAAGCCGGTGGTAATTGTAAAAGGAATAAACTTAATCATGCTTCCAAGATGCAGAAGTCCCATGGCAACCAGGATAATTCCGGCCAGTACGGTAGCAATAATCAGCCCGTCCATTCCGTTCCGGGCCACAATACCCGCCACGATTGAGGCAAATGCGGCTGTCGGGCCTGCGATCTGTACTTTGCTGCCGCCGAAAAAGGAAATAATGAAACCGGCGATAATAGCCGTATAGAGCCCCTGTTCCGGTGTCACACCGGAGGCCAGCGCCAGAGCAATCGACAGCGGAAGGGCAATGATGGCAACGATAACACCCGCTGTCAAATCCCCCGCCAGCTGTTTTCCGGAATACTCCTTCATGGATAGAAACAATTGTGGTTTCAGTTCTTTCATACTAATAAAACTCCCCTTAAAAGTAATAAAATAATAAATGTTAAAAATTTGTAAATATGTTCCATCCCAATCTTACACTCACCTTCCGCCATAACACAAGTTCTTTTTTAAGTACTTTGTTTTTTGTATACATCTCACTGGGAAACTGGTTGCCGATTATCAGCCTGCATGCTAAAATCATAACGTTACGGTTACCATAAGACGGCTGCCTATCAGGAGGAACTTTCCGCATACAGGGCCGGTATTAACGATTAACCGGGGCAAAAAATCCCGTACAGCCTGAATAAAAGGCCGTACGGGATTTATTACATTGTCTGGACTGCTTCAGCCGTTTCAGCCAGTTACTGGGCTGCCGGCATCTCCACTTCGGTATATCCTTCTGTGTCGGGAAGCTCTACCGTCACATCCTGTCCCGGGTTATTCACTTTACCGGTTAAATCCAGGACCATGGAAATAGACTCGCCTTCCATTGCCATATCCACACTCATCTTCATTGTCATGTCTGTGTAGAATCCGTCTTTGTTTACAGTATAGGTTCCGCTGGCCTCTTTGAAGGTCATCTCCATACCGTCCATTGTGCCCATTCCGCTCATGCTGCCCATAACTTCCGATAAATAAGCATTCATTTTTTCCGGGTCAGCGGTAAAAGTAAGGATTGTGCTGTCCCCCTCTTTTGCCATGGTAATCTCTTTCATCTGCTCGGACTGCAGGTTTGTACTCTCGGTGCTCTGTTTAACAGATTCCATCAATTCGGTCAAATCCATCGGATATTTAATCTTCTGGCCCATTCCGTCCATGTAATAATATCCGTCTTTATAGAAAATCCTGGCATCCATGCTCTGGCCCATCAGGGAAGTTTTTGTGTCGGCAAGGTACTGCATGGAGTCCTCATTCATGTTGCTCATCTTCATGTTCATATCAACCGTGATGTCCATGGTCTCCTCGCCCTGGGTCATGGTCATTTTCATTGTCGTATCCATATCCAAGGATGTCAGCTCCGAGTTTTTCTTAACTGCTGCGTCAAATACCTCTTTCGGATCTGCTTTCTTTGCGCATGCTGTCATGGAAAATACCATAATGGTTGACATGATGACTGCTGCTGTCTTGATCATCTTTTTCATTGTTTTTCTCCTTTTTCCTCACTTTTAAACGGCTATTGCCGTACAGCCCTTCTTTTACCGAATAAGCATAGCAACAGTATAGCATTTTTTCATCTGTCAGACAATTGACTATATTTACCTTTTAATTAATATTTTACGACTATTTTATTACAACTTCAGTAATATCACAAAATTTCCGGCTGAAATTTACGCAGCAGCGTACACGCCCCGGGTGCAGATACCGCCTGTCGCTTCTACTTAATCGGTGTGCGGTAATCATTCATGAGTTCATCCGCATTGTCCGTCTTAACAGGCTTTAACGTATATGTGTACTGATAATTCTGATCCGAGGGATTCAGATATTTAGTCAGCGGCTTTGCTCCCCAGGAGTTGTCGCCTCCCAGCCCCATCTGACGCATGTTGATGCGCAGTGTAATATCCTGGCCTTCCGGCAGCATATAGGAATGAAGGGCATTGGTAAGCTGTTCCGGCGTATAGGTAAGAGTATTAAATTCTATTGGTTTTGCCGCCTTCACCAGAAGCCCGGCGCCCTGATCATTGGTCAGGCTCACCCATCTGACATCTGTGCGGTTCCCTGTTTCCTGCGGCTTAATATAATCAATGAAGAATTCGTCTACATTCTTACGGTAGACTCCAACTCCGTAACCGGTCTGACGATCAATATAATTTTCTTCCGGTCCTCGTCCGTACCAGGTAATATTGGAAAAATCTTTCGGAATCGTCAGCATGTTTCCTATTTCAGGTATCATTGGCAGGTCCGCGCTTCCTGGCTTTAATGTGCTGGTAATTTCCACATCGCCTGTTCCGTATACCGTATATACCTGATTGTATCCGGAGGTGGTGCGTGTAGGAAGCTCTGCGCTCACTGTAAATGTCACACGATCCGTTTCTTTTTTCACTGTCACGTCCGTCACTGTCCTGTCTTCACCTGCATAGCGCCAGTCGGCCATCTCCAACTGAGAATAAAAGCCCAGGTCACTGTCCGTAGGCGCGCGCCAGAAGTTGGGAACAGGGCCGTTCTTTATCAAATCAATTCCGTTAAACCGGAAGGAATCTATGGTGCCCGTTTTCTTGTTAAATACCAGGTCAAAGTCTTTTCCTTCCACATTGACCGCAGCATCTGCCTCTTCCACAGTCAGCGGTTCCATTTCCGCTTCCGACGCATCAGCCTTCGGTACGTTAAATGGCAGATAAAATTGTTCCTTTGCAACCTCATGTCCTGCCTTTGCCCAAGAGGTGTCTTCCTTCAGGGTAAAGCTTACATTGAGGAAATATTCAGCCCCCGGTTTGAACTCAGGCGTTGTAAAGGCTGCGGTAAGAATCCCTTCCTCCAAAGGAGCGATATTCAGTTCCTCAGGCGCAAATATACCGGATTGTATTACTTTTCCGTCCTCCATCAGCTCCCAGGACCCATTAAACCGGTTAAGGTTTGTAAATAAGTATTTATTCTTTGTGAGTATTTTACCGTTCATCACATCGCCGTTTTCCAGACCGATATTCTGATACAGTTTTTTTACTTCCACTAACTCAGGCTGTACTGTACGGTCAGCTGATACAAGCCCGTTAGCACAGAAGTTCTTATTATTAGGGTTCCCTGCGGGTATATCCTGCCAGTCACCGCCGAAGCTGTAATAAGTCGGCTGCGGATATGTCACATCCTCCGCCCCTTCAAAATCCAGCCATACAAGTGCGTTCTCATCCGGTTTGCGGGAGGTTTTTTTAATCTCATCCGGCGTCAGCGCCTTATTGTAGATACGTACATTGTCAATCAATCCTTTAAAGACCGGCGGAACGTTTGGATTCTGTGCGTCATAGGTTACATCCGCGCCGATGCCGACCGCATTGCCTCCCCTGGCGATTCCGTGGGAATCCTTCGCCGCGGCAACCTCTTTTCCGTCCAGGTACAGCTTCAGGTTCTCTCCGTCAAATGTTCCCGCAATCCGGTGCCACTGTCCGGCCCAGTTATCAGGTGTGGGAATGGAGGCCGATACCTTGGTATAAACACCGTCGTCTTCGTTCCACTCTGTGTTGTAGATATAAAATTCAAGATAATCCTCCACCGGATCTCCTGTCTCCTGATTAAAGAATACTTTTCTCTGTAAGCCGTAGGATTCGGTACACTTCCACTCATCATTTCCTTTGGTGATAATTGGTGTTGAAGCCACAGTATCCTCAGGATATACATATGCCTCCAGGGTAAACGGCATCTTTCCGGAAAAGGCCAGCGCTTTGTCATTGTAGCAGACAGCATAGCCCTTCATTGCCTTTCCTTCATTTCCGCCATCCTCCAGGCTGCCTTTTAAAGTAATTGCCAAATCTCCCGCGTCATTCTTAAGGCGTTTTTCCGCCGGAACCGGCATCTCCACGGTCTGATCCACCCAGTCCCAGATAAAACCGCCCTGTAAAATCGGATATTTCTCATAAATATCCCAGTATTCTTTCAAGTTTCCAATGCCGTTGCCCATTGCGTGGGCATATTCGCACTGGAGAGCCGGCTTGGTACCGTAATTGCCCCACCAGACCAGGGGGTTGGCAGTCTTGTCCATCACATCCGGCTTGTTAACGCGGCGGTACATACGGGACCAGACGTCAACCTCCGGTATATCCCGGTCCCCCTCGTAATGTACCAGACGTGACGGATCCAGTTCCTTGCAGAGACGTCCCAAATCAGCCCAGGTATCACCGTTATAGGATTCATTTCCCAGGGACCACAAAAGAATGCTTGGGTGTGTCTTACTGCGCTCAATGGTGCTGGTCATCCTGTCCCGGCATGCTTTCATCCACTCCGGATCGCTCTGGGGTATATAATCATTCAGCCCGTGGGACTCAATATTGGCCTCGTCAATCATATAAAGGCCATATTCGTCGCACAGCTCATACCACCTTGGCTCGTTGGGGTAATGGGAATTTCTCACGGAATTAATATTGTGCTGTTTCATCAGAAGAATATCCTGAATCATGCTTTCCTCCGTGATATGCCTTCCCCCCTGCGGTTCCGTCTCATGGCGGTTAACTCCCTTGAACATGATTGGCTGACCGTTAATCACGACCTGAGCCTGGTTAGTCCCGTTATTGATAATGGAAACCTCCCGGAATCCCACGTTGCAGCCGGCGCTTTCCAGAATTGAGCCGCCGCTGTCCTTTAAAGTCAGCACCATCTGATAAAGATTTGGTTCCTCCGCCGACCATTTTGCAGGATTGCTTACGGAAACCTGTTCAGAGATCACTGCCTCCTCTCCATCAAATGTGACAGGAAGCGTTTTCCTGAACACCTCTTTCCCGTCCTTATCAAGCAGCGCAGTTTCCAAAGTATGTCCGCCCCCGGCAGACTCGTCGAAACGGCGCAGCACCGCCTCAATATTCATCACTGCATCCACGTAGCTGTCATCCAGATCCGTGGTGTAATTAAAGTCAAAAATGGAAGCGCCGCGGTCTTTGCTGTATAAAAATACATCTCTGAAAATACCGCTTAAGCGAATAAAATCCTGATCCTCCAGATAACTTCCGTCAGACCAGCGGTATACCTGCACCGCAATCGTGTTATTTTCACCGGCTGCATTTAAATACGGGCTGATGTTAAATTCTGCGGCTGTGTAGCTGTCCTCACTGTAGCCTGCATATTCACCGTTCACCCATACATAAAAAGCGGATTCCACTCCCTGGAAGGAGACAAAAACCTCCTTGCCGTCCCAGTTCTCAGGCGTTTTAAAGTCCCTGCGGTAGGAGCCTACCGGGTTATACAAAGTCGGGGACACGCCCAGTTCCGGAATTTCCACTCCTTCCCAAGGCAGCCTGGTATCTGTGTATTTCGGATAATCAAAACCTTCCGTCTGCCAGTTGGAAGGTACATCGATATTGTCCCATCCGCTGACATCGTAGTCCGTCCTGTAAAATTCTGTGTTCCTCTGATGAGGGCTGTCAACCAGTTGGAACTTCCAAATTCCGTTTAAAGACTGGTAAAAAGGTGACTTCTCCTTCTCCCTTACCCTGGCATCTTCCTCAGATGCAAAGGAAATAAAGCTGGTATGAGCCTTTTCCCGGTTCACCTCAAACGTTCCCCTCTGATCAAACCATTCCTCTCCTGCAAATACGGACGCATTAGGATCTGGCCCCGCTTCTTTGATGGCGGTTGATTCGCCGGAGCTTCCCGAACCGTCTCCGGAGCCGTCTGCTCCCCCTACAGCGCTGCCTGCCTGGCTTTCGGCAGCCTTTTCATCCTGCCCACTGTTATTCGGAGTCTTTGAACACCCCGCCACTGATGAAATGCCAAACACAGCGGCCAGAGCAAGACAAAGCGTCGCTTTCCGTTTCTTCATATAAATCCCCTCCACATTTCTTCGGTTAATAATCCACTCCGTCTTACACCTGCGGCCATATGTAAAAAAACGCTCGCCGCTTCAGTCATAATGACGGTGAATTATACCGATATTATTACGACATTCATATTGTATCAACATAAATCAAGAGGGTATATAGGAAATAATTGGATGTATATACAAAAATATTTATTTATTTCAAAAATTCAGAAAAGCGCAAATTTTTACAAAATTTTCATCTGTTGTTTCAGATATATGCTATTTGGGATTAATCAGGATGTATGGGTAGACTTTCTGCACAAAAAAATACGGCTTCCGAAAGGAAACCGCATGATACTTTCTTTTATAAGAGCGCGAGACGGGATTCGAACCCGCGACCCTCGCCTTGGCAAGGCATTTCTATTTTTATCTATAACGTCTTTTCCGCATAAAATAAGATAAAATCAGATACTCTAAGCTCAAATATTATACTTCATTATCCCCAATTTCTCTTTCTGGCTTTAGCAAAAACTTTAGCAAAAATCCCCCACACCTTTTTCTCTATCTGATCAGCCATTTAGATATAGAAAGCCCACCCTTAAAACTTTGGCAGGAAGGGAAAACTGAGACAACCGCATTAAATGCATATCGCAATATCGTAACTGGTATGGCATCTATGTCAAACAATGATTATATTATCGGGTATATATTAAGTAATGATAGACTAATTATCAATTCAACGACCGCCCACACCGTAAGGGTATATTATATTAACATCCCCAAAGCATAACTACCACCAAGAATCGAAAATAGTAATTTATTGTTTAATAAAAAGCAAGTTTTCTCTCAAGAGCATTTTTTATTATTCTGCTTTTTTCCATGTCTGTTTTACCAAGAATCTCAACAACATCAAAAATATCGCAGTGATTATTCCAAAGCCGCCCCACATGGCAAGTTCCGGCGAACTACTACACCATGCCTTAAAACTGGAATCAATATTTTCCTTCTGTATGTAATATGTCCAAAGACTTCCTGTCAAAATGCTAAGTATAATTAAATCAGTCCACCAAACAATGGGGTATTTCTGAATAATATTTGCATCAGGTTCCTCATTTGATTTAAAGTTCAGCCCTGTCATCTTACCTACACAGAATAAGAATACAAATATCAAATTCAAAATACAAATTCCCCAGACGCAGCCTACAATGATAACTTTCAGTAATGGTATCTCATGATTGGAAAATATACTCCCCAAAGAGTTTATACTACCAAACACCAAAAATGCAAGTGCTGTAAAGATACTTACCATAGTCAAGAGCTGCGCATTCATATCCTTCACAAGTTCTTCTTTAAATGGAGTAATACTATTATGAAATTTTCTTTTGTATTCTTCATCAGTCTGTTTCAATCCACTATATTGTGTTTGAGCCAAGTTCACATGATCCCAAATCTTAATAATCGCTTTTTCTGTATCTTCATACACTTTTTTGTCGGCTGACTGCTTCACTTTTTCTTTTTTCTCTTTATAAGCCTCCGTTCCTGTATAAGCATCAATCTTTTCGATATTGGAAATCATCGTTCCTAAAGCAAGTGTCGCTTCTTGGGTTGTATGCTCATTATAATATGCATAAATCATATTGCTTATCTGAGAATACAGTATTCTTCCGTAGCCTTTTATATATTGGTAAATGGCGCGAAATGCATTTTCTTCATCAAACTCACTGCTATCAGTAAATAAAATGTTGCATATTTCTGCAATCTTTTCCGACATTTCTTCCGTCTTGACGCGATCGTCTATTTTAAATTCGACCTGCTTGGTCGTTTTATTAATTTTGATATTGATTGAGGACATCTATTTTAATCCTCCTTGAAATAACTTTTTATACTTTCTGGCGAAATTTCATTATTCCTCCCTGGCTCATATGCTTTTATCCAAGGCGTCTGATTATGTGTAAGCTCAACTAACGCTGAAGCTGAATATCGTGAACATTCATCAATAATATCATCTAGTACTTCTCTGTCTCTTGGAGAAATAATCTGGGACGCTCTGGTTCTACCAATGCATGGAATATTTGCACTTCCAAACATTCTATACGTGAAATAAACATCTGGTACCACAGGCCCAAAATCCCACGCCTGGATCTCTTCAGCAAAACAAGGCAGATTTTTTGATACCAAAAATTCTGCCTGTATAAAATATAAGATTTTTTGCAATTTCAAATTGCTAATCGACCTATTCGTAGCACTGCATCTTTCAATAACATAGCGAGCAATATCTAATGCCCTATACATAACCGATTACCCTCACATTCTAAGCATAGTATATTATATTCATCTGTACATAAATGATTATAACACATTTGTCAAGAACTTTCTCAAAAAAAATATTTTTCCCCGGTATTGGTTGCATTGAAGAGACCCCGGTTGAGGGTCCGGAGCCTGGAGAGTAGGATATTAGGGGCGAGGCCATCAGAGAGCATGTCTCCCGGCCTCGCCCTTTTAAATGGCGATCCATTGATGGGCGCCTACATACAGAACAACGTTATAACGGAATGGCTAATAAGTCGGCACGCATCTTGCGGGTTTATATCTTCATCAAATTCTAGTATTAATTTTCCGGCTAGTGCGACACATTTTTTTGTTGCAGTTACGGATTTTTGGTCAATAGGAATAATTGCTTTTCCGTATGGCAAAAACGAAACGACCATCTATTTAGGGCAATATGACGAAGGCGGCAAAACATGGCGTTGGATAGCAAAGTAAAATGGCGATATCCTGTCCGCGGGCAAATCTGTAACGGCCATCAGAGGAGCAGATGTTGTTGTCTGCACTTTAAACTTAAAAGCTGGTCATCGATATCTCATTCTCGGTGGCGCAACATCCAGTATATCTGAATCAAATTCATGTATGAGTGTCTTTCTTTCAGTACAAAGTGGTTCAGCATCGGAATGGATAGATTCAGGTGCAACAAAAACATGGATGTCGAACGGAGGAGGCTGTGCCGCATGGGCATACGCATTGTGTGCGAAAGATTCAGTAATTGCGTTAAAATGCTATGGTTATTCTGACTCTACATACAATTACATTGGCCGTCTTTTAGCGATACAGTTGCAGTAAAATTAGTTCGTAACTTTTATCAAAATAACAATTTAACCGAGTAACTTTATTTTTAAATTTAATTGATATTTCTCTTGACATACCACTCAATGAGTGGTATAATAAATACATAAACAAGAGGTAAGCAATTCAAATAAAAAGGAGATACGAAGATGAAAAAAGAGTATGCCGTTAACATCAAATCAGTAAACAGTGATAGCGATTGGAACACAGCCGATATGGCAGATTGGTTCGAATCTTACAGCGAAGCGTATGATACAGCAGAAAAAGCATTTGAGGATCTGGATGTCCTTGAGGCCGTTGTAACAGTGTGGGAAGATGGAGACGTTGATGGAACCCCGTTAAAAATGGTTCGTGAAGATGGAAACGTTCACCAGTACCAGGGCGAAGAAAGATTATGGGCATAAAAAGGGAGGAAATGAAATGTTATATACCACGTTTATCAGACTATGTGATGAAGCTGTCAAGCATAAAGAGCCGGAAGAGTTTATAATGAGCCTTAGCTGGCAAGAATGGATGAACAAAGCAGCAAATACCGATGAAATCGTAAAGGATTTGTCCCTGATTTTCGAACTTGCAGGCCTGGATTTTCCAGGCTTGCGCAAAAGACTTAATGTCAGCATGGCAAAAATGTCAGCTATGTACCATATTTCGCTTAGGACAATAGAAAATTGGGAAGCTAAGTCCTCTAATGTGCGGAATACAAAACCTTATATTATGGATTTCATCCGGTTTACAATATTTGTCCGGGAAAAGCATTCTGGTGATATGTCAAGAACTTTTTGAAGAAGATTTTGATATGTTTT